>Ga0209386_1000677_pt1 | contig 15764 bp, 12 predicted proteins | sample NGEPertwo_FD_184510 | JGI IMG/M metagenome (GOLD analysis project Ga0209386, IMG submission 184510) | Arctic peat soil microbial communities from the Barrow Environmental Observatory site, Barrow, Alaska, USA - NGEE Permafrost154B-two... | ecosystem: Environmental > Terrestrial > Soil > Wetlands...
TATCATCTGTATTAATTTGATTTATTTCATGAAAAATCAATGGATGATGTGTAATAATCAAGTCAACTTTATTTAGAATTGCCTCTTGTATTACATCGTCTCTAATCTCAAGTGCCACCATAATTTTTTCAATATTACTGTTTGATGTTTTTATTTGTATGCCTGAATTATCCCATTCTTCCATAAGAAATTGGGGTGCAATGACCTCTATCAGTTCAATTAAATCAGAATATTCAATTCCCATTATTTTCATCCACCTTTTCTAAATATTTTCCCATGAATATCATCCGGTCTTCTGAGCGTAATATTTTCTCTTTATTCAATGGAAATTCTTTGTTTCCTCCAAAAATAATTTTTTTGATTATTTTTTTTTCAATATTTATTTTTTTGCTTACAAATTCTCTGATCAATTGGTTTCCTTTAATCATTTCAATTTCAGGAAGTTCAAAATTCATTTCAACCCAATCAATATTTTCATTTGGCACTGTATGAGCAGGTTTTGCTGCAATGATTTCACAAATATAAAGCCCTTCTTTTACCAGTTTTTCTTTTATTATATCAAACCCATTTGTCAATAACCAGTATCGCAGTTTGCTTTGACCGGTTCTTGGCTGAAGGATGATTTTTTTAAAACTTTTGCTTTTTTCAAGGTCAGCCCCCAGAATTTCTGTAATGAGCACTCCTCCCATTCCTGCAATTACCAGTGTGCTTACTTCTCCCGATGAAATTGTTTCCAAACCATTTCCAAGCCGTAAATCAAATTCAATCCCAGGATTTGTTGCTTTGATGTTTTGACTTGCTTTTTCAAGTGGACCCATATTCACATCCGAAAGTATTATCTTTTTACAGATACCTCTTTCCCAAAGCGCAACAGGCAAAAAACCATGGTCTGTTCCTATATCGGCCATGGTTTCATCTACATCAATAAAATTTGCTATGATTTCCAGTCTTTCAGATAACTTTATCATCTATCTTCCCTTATTTATTCCAGATAATCCTTCAATTTTTTGCTTCTGCTTGGATGTCTTAGTTTTCTAAGAGCTTTCGCTTCAATTTGTCTGATTCTTTCCCTTGTCACGTCAAATCTTTTACCTACCTCTTCAAGAGTTCTGGCTCTGCCGTCTTCAAGGCCAAATCTTAATTTTAAAACTTTCTGTTCTCTTTCTGTGAGTGTATCCAAAACTTCTATCAACTGCTCCTTCAGCATTGAAAATGCTGCAGCTTCTGCGGGTGCTGGTACATCCTCGTCAGGTATGAAGTCCCCTAAATGGCTGTCTTCCTCTTCGCCAATCGGTGTTTCCAGGGATACGGGTTCCTGTGCAATTTTTAGAATTTCTCTTACTTTTTCTACTGAAATATCCATTTCCTCTGCAATTTCTTCCGGTGTAGGTTCTCTGCCAAACTCCTGAAGCAATTGTCTTGATATTCTTATAAGTTTATTAATTGTCTCCACCATATGTACAGGTATACGAATGGTTCTTGCCTGATCTGCAATCGAACGGGTTATTGCCTGTCGTATCCACCACGTTGCATATGTGCTGAATTTATATCCTTTTCTCCAGTCAAATTTATCTACAGCCTTAATTAATCCCAGATTTCCCTCCTGGATAAGATCAAGAAACAGCATTCCTCTTCCAACATATCTTTTGGCAATGCTTACTACCAATCTAAGATTCGCCTCGCATAATCTGCCCTTGGCTTCTTCATCTCCAAGCTCCATTCTCTTTGCCAGTTCAATTTCTTCATCCCCGGATAAAAGAGAAACTTTGCCTATTTCCTTTAAGTACATTCTTACTGGATCATCAACTGAAATCCCTTTTGGAATGACCGCTTCTATATCAGCTTCTACAGGTACTTCTTCCACTGTGGCTATATCAACGTCAGGTTCAACCTCTTCATGCTCAATTGATAATATGACAAAATCTTCCGGATCCGCATCAGAAGTAACCTCTATCCCAATAGCCATCAGGTTTTCATAAACCTCATCAATCTGATCTTTATCCATATCAACAGATTCAAGCATCTCAGCAACTTCCCTGTAGGTAATGCTTCCTTTTATCTTTGCTTTTTCTGTTAAATCATGGATATATTCCACCCGTTTTTCTTCATTTACTTGTTCGTAACTCATCACATTATCTCCTATCAACATTTTTTAATTTTTGTAATTCCATTAATTCCTTAGTAATTTCATTTATTTTTTCAATATTTTCCTCTTCATCCGCCATAGACAATCTAAAAATCAAATCTCTTTCTTTTCTAATCACTATCCGATTATTAATGTTATGAATACAATCGTTAAAAATTATTTCTTCTTTTCCTGCCAGATGTACGTTTTCCATTATGTCGCTTAAAATATTTATCTCCCGTTCTTCAAGACTGTCCTGCAATTTCCTGATATCCACTTCTTCAATATCCTTTGTGATTGAAACAATCATTTCGAATATTTTTTTACCGCTTTTGCTCAAGAAAGGGTTCTCTATGGATTTAACCTTATTAATATAGGAACTTTTTAAAAGAAGTATTTTGATGATATTTTTTTCCAGCATATCAATTGGTAAAAGTTCTTTCCCGCCATTTTCAGTTTCGCTTTCATAATGAAGTCTTTGAGGTACAGGTTCCTTATTAAGGCCATTCACCTCAAAACGAATTGCGCTTTCTGATATTTTTGTATCCTTTGCCAGCTTTTTTATATAAGCCTCGGCTTCTATAGGGGTTAACTCTTTAAGAATTTTGGCGGATTCTTTTAGCAAATCTATGCTTCCCTCCGTTGTATTCATATCATATTTGTTTTTCACTAAATAAAGCTTATAATCGGCATAAGGCAATGCTTCCTTCACCAGCCTGATAAATGCTTCTTTTCCCTTTTTCCTGACAAACTCATCCGGATCTTTGCCTTCTGACACCTGAAGCACTTTAACTTTACAATTTTCTTTATATAGAATATCCATTCCCCTAAGAGAAGCGGTCTGTCCTGCCACGTCAGCGTCATAGGACAGCACGATATTGTTTGTATACCTTTTCAGCAGCTTTGCCTGGTTTTCAGTAAGGGCGGTTCCTAAAGAAGCACAAACATTTCTAATTCCGCTTTCATATAAAGAAATAACATCCATATACCCTTCCACCAGAATTGCATAATCCTCTTTATCTATTTCTTGTCTTGTGAGATTAATGCCGTACAAATTATTTTTCTTCATAAAAACTTTTGATTCTGGAGAATTCAAGTACTTTGGTGAATCATCTCCTATTGCTCTTCCGCCAAACCCGATTATTTTGCCCCTTGTATTTATTATCGGGAATATAATTCTATTTCTGTATTTATCATAGTATTTACCCTTAGATTCGGAAACTAAACCTAATTCAATCAATAGCTTTACGTCCGTTCCTTTTTCTTTGAAGTGATTATACAGGCTGTCCCACTCCGAATCTGCATATCCGACACCGAATTTTTTTAATGTTGAGATATCAATTCCACGTTTCTTCATATAATTGTACCCAGTATTGCTGTCTTTAATAAACGCTTTGTAAAAAAAAGTGGCCGCTTCCCTGTTGATTTCATAAAGTTCTTCTCTTTTGCCATCTCCCGGCGAAGTGCTTTTTATTTCAATGCCATACTGCCCGGCTATTTTCTCTATGGCTTCTTTAAATTCCAGGTTATAATATCTCTCAACAAATTCAATGGCATCACCCGTTGCCCCGCATCCAAAACAGGTGTAAATCTGCTTGGTTTCTGACACAACAAAAGAAGGTGTCTTTTCATTGTGGAAGGGGCAAACTCCTTTATGATTGCTCCCTGTTTTTTTCAGGGGAACCACTTGCCCGATAACATCTACAATGTTACACCTGCTTTTAATTTCATCTACCGTATTATCATTCATTGATATGCTCATTATTTCTCCAAAGAGTATTATATTTTCATATAGTAATATTCTACAAAAATCAGCATATCCCTTTTTTTATTTTTCAAATATTCATATTTTTTATAGATTTGTTTATTTCCAGCCTTTTGGAATGAAAAGATCATCATATAAATTCATTGCAAAACGGTCTGTCATTCCCGCAATATAATCTTTAACAACTTCATTGACACCATATTTCAAAATCATCCCTTGCCCTTCTTCTGGAAGGAACTCTGGTTTCTGAAAATAATAGTTATACAAAGAAAAAATAATATTTTTAACCTTATCTAAATCCTCATCTTTTTTAACAATGTTGTTATGATATACATTCTCAAACATATATGTCCTCAAATCATCCATACTCTCACTGCATGGCAGGCTTTGTAAAATCCTGTCTTTACCGTCGCTGTTTTTTATTACGTCACCAACCAGTGTATTTATTCTGCTTCTGTGATCAATGCCAAGAACCTTTATGCACTCTTTTGGCAGACAGTCAAAGCTGATGACCTTACTTCTGATTGCATCATCAATATCATGATTAATATAGGCAATTCTATCACTGATTTTAACTATTTGCCCTTCCAGCGTCATTGGTAAAACTGCACCGGTATGGTTTAAAATTCCATCTCTGACTTCAAGAGTAAGATTAATTCCGGTATATTCTTTTTCGCCCTCTAAAACTTCTACAACACGAAGACTTTGAACGTTATGTTTAAATCCTCCAGGGTGTATTTCTGAAAGGAAAAATTCTCCATTGTGTCCAAACGGCGTATGCCCCAAATCATGACCCAATGCAATAGCTTCAGCTAAGTCCTCGTTTAAACCTAATCCCCTGGCAATGGTCCTGGCTATTTGGGACACTTCAATAGTATGTGTCAATCTGGTTCTGAAATGATCTCCCTCAGGTGCCAGAAAAACCTGTGTTTTATGCATAAGTCTTCTGAAGGATTTTGAATGAACAATTCTATCCCTGTCCCTTTGGAAATCCGTTCTGAATTCGCATTTCGCCTCCTCATGTTCTCGCCCCTTTGATTCAGCTGATTTAGCTGCAAATGGAGATAGGATGCTGTATTCTCTTTTTTCCAGGTCTTCTCTTAATATCATAACGCTCCTACATGAATAATTCCATTATATAAACGATAGTTCCTCCTAAAATCATTGTGATTGGCAGAGTTACAACCCATGCAACTACAATTCCTTTTGCAATCCCCCATTTTACTGCGGATGCTCTCTTAGCAGTTCCGGCTCCCATTACTGACGATGTGATAACTTGTGTTGTGCTGACCGGTGCGCCAAAAAATGACATCACTTCTATAACGATTGCTGCCGAAGTTTGCGCTGCAAAACCACTGGCAGGCTGAAGCTTTGTGACTCCGGAACCCATGGTCTTCATAATTCTCCAGCCACCAACAGATGTGCCAAGCGCCATCGTGGTTGCGCAGGCGATTTTAACCCAAAGAGGTATTCCGGCAGCTCCATTAAGAGCTCCGCCAGTAATTAATGCCAGAGTAATGATACCCATCGTTTTTTGAGCATCATTATTTCCATGAGCAAAGGCAACAAATGCAGCAGAAACAATCTGGAGTTTTAAAAAAACCACATTCACCCTGTTTTGTGACCAGTTTGCAAAGGCTTTAAATAAACTTGACATCAACAGAAATCCCATTAAAAAGCCAATCAATGGCGATGTAAACAAGGGAATGATTATCTTTTGAAAGACTCCTGTCCACATAATGTTCTGGAATGATGAAGAATATACAATTGTTGCGCCTAGAAGCCCTCCAATTAAAGCATGTGAAGAACTGCTGGGTATACAGCTCCACCAGGTAAACAGATTCCAGATAATTGCGGCAATCAGTGCCGCTAAAATAACATATTGCTCAAGCTGAACACTAACCAATCCCTTTGAAATTGTCATTGCAACTTTTTCACTTGCCAGAGCTCCAAAGAAATTCATTGTTCCAGCTAAAATAATTGCCTTTCTGGCTGTTAAAGCCCTGGTGTAGACTGATGTCGCTATTGCATTTGCAGTATCGTGAAATCCATTGATAAACTCGAAAACCAAAGCGAAAACAATAACCAGTAATAGTATTCCGCTAAGCATGCTTCATTACCAGGCCTTCCATTATATTGGCTACATTTTCGCAGGAATCCATACTTTCTTCGAGAAGTTCATAAAGCTGCTTCCACTTAATAATTTCAACAGGATCCTTTTCATTTTTAAATAGCTTTGTTAATGCTTTTCTGTATATGATATCTCCTTCGTTTTCAATTCTGTTGACTTCAATAATTTGTTCTCGCACGATTGTATTAAGTTTTATTTCCTTTAAATGTTTAAACAAAACATCTAATTCCCTTATGCCCTGCATGATTAAATTTGACATGACGATGGCTTCAGGTCTCATTTCTTTTACGTCAAATATCATGAATCTGTTGGCAACCTCTTCAATGCAATCTACAATATCATCCATATCACGGGCGATGTTATAAATATCCTCTCTATCAAAAGGAGTAATAAAGGATTCATTCAATTTTTTCAGTATTTTATGTGCCTGCATATCGCAATCTGTTTCAAGAACCTTTAAATTAGAAACCTTATCTTCTACATTTTCATAATTGTGTACCAAATCCAGAAAAGTTTCTCCTACGGTGATTACCTTCGCGGATGATTCAATAAATAAATCAAAAAAAACATCTTCCTTCTTCTTTAATCCAAGCATATACAACCTCATCTTTCATTAATGTTATAATATTTAAAATCCAGTGTGGCCAAAACCTCCCGGACCTCTTTTCGTATCAGATAATTTTTCTTCCTCAATCCACGTGATTCTTTCATATTTCCCAATAATTATCTGAGCAATTCTATCCCCATTGCTGACAGCAAAATCTTCCTTGCCAAGATTAATCAGGATTACCCCTATTTCCCCTCTGTAATCGCTGTCAATGGTTCCTACACCATTGACCAGGCTTATTCCATAATTCAAGGCAAGACCGCTTCTTGCCCTTATTTGAGCCTCATAACCTGCAGGCAGTTCAATATGCAAGCCGGTTGGAATCAACTTACGTTCTCCAGGTAAAAGAATTATTGAACTTTCAAGAAAAGCTCTTACATCCATTCCTGCGGATCCCTTTGTTTCGTAAGAAGGGTAGGTTCCGTTTGCACTGATTATTTTAATTTCCATTTAAACATCTCCTAAGAAAGCAGTATCTCCTTCAGATCGATTTTCTGATTAGTGATAGCAACTCCGCAATATTTTCTGACATCATAAATCAATTCAGATACTTCTTTAATATCCTCCATCGTCACACTGTCAATTCCTTCAATAATCTCTTCCGGTGTATAGACCTTGCCAAGCAATATGGTGCTTTTACCGATGGAAAACATTCTTCCATTGACATTTTCCTGACTGAAAATATAGGAGCTCTTTAATTGTTCTTTAGCTGTGGAAAGCTCACCTTCACTGACGCCGTTTTCTTTCAGTGAAACAAGTTCTTCTTTAATGGCAAGAATGACATCTTCAATTTTATCATGGCTGACACCGGCATATATATTATAATAGCCTTCCTGCTCAAATGAATTTGCCATAGAATATACCGAATAAGCCAGCCCTTTTTCTTCCCTGATGTTTTGGAACAGTCTAGAGCTCATACTGCCTCCCATAATATTATTCAGTAGAATCAGAGCGTAATGTCTGTCGTCAGCAATTCCAAAAGTTCTGGTGCCAAGACAAATATGAGTTTGCTCAATATCTTTTACTTTTACTTTATAATTCGGTGTATACTCTGAATGAATTTTTCCTTTTAATAGCTTGGAACGTTTTAACGCACTTAATTTATCTTCAAATAACGCGCAAATCTCTCTTTCATTAAAATTACCAGAAACAGACACAACAATATTATCTCTGGTATACTCTTCATCAAGATATTTTAAAATAGTCTCTCTTTCAATACCTTTTAGTGATTTTGGTGTTCCTATTATTGAATTCTCCAGGGTATCTCCCTTAAAAATCAGTTCGCATATTATATCATGTACATCATCTTCAGGGGAATCCTCAATCATCTTTATTTCCTCTAGTATTACCTGTTTTTCCTTTATCATTTCCTTATTGTCAAACTTTGAATTCAGAAACATATCCAACAGGATATTTACAGCCTTTTCAGTATTTGATGTTAACGTTTTAATATAATAACATGTTGCTTCCTTCCCGGTAAACGCATTTATTTGTCCGCCAATTTTATCAACATCCTCAGCAATCTGTTTTGCGTTCCTGTCGTTTGTTCCTTTAAACAACATGTGCTCAATATAATGAGAAATGCCGGAAACATTATTATTCTCATCCACTGCACCTGCTTTGACCCATATCCCAATGGAAACGGATTGAACATGGGTAATCTCCTCCATAGCGATTCTAATCCCACAATTCAGTTCTTTTATATTTATCATTATTAATTACCTCTCATTCTATTCCATCTTTAATGTTATTAAAGACATAAACTGTTTTAACAGCCTGCGCTCTGGTTGCCAGACCCTGAGGCATGAATACTCCCGTTGAGTCACCATTCATGATTCCGGCGCCAACAACAGTTGCTACATAATCTGCTGCCCACGGGCTGATTTTATTTGAATCCGGGAAAGTTATTCCCGCTGTTATTTGCGGCATTGAAACTCCCAGTGACCTGGAAAAATTGCAGAGCATAATGGTCATTTGCTCTCTGGTAACATAGGAATTTGGAGCAAAGGTTTTTTGATCTAATCCGCTTACAATACTGTTTCCAAATCCCCAGTTTACATATTTGAAATACCAGTCATTTGAAGTCACATCCATAAACCCGGTTTTCTCATAACTGTCTAAATCCAGATCTGTCACTGTTTTAGCCAGCATAGCAAGAAACTGTGCTCTTGTAATTTGTGAATCTGGCATAAACATATTGTTACCAACTCCACTGACCAAACCTCTGGCTGCCATTTTTCCAATGAATACTCTGGCCCAGTGATCTTTTGTGTCAGAAAAATCGATGATTTCTTTTCCAACCTTTACTGGTATCGTTATTTTATTCCCGTTAAATTCAATGTAAACATTTCCGTTCACATTATTAGTAGAAACAGCAGTAAATTTACCATCTTGATCTATTATACCAATTTTCGGATCACAGCTCCAGTTGAATAAACTGTCTTTAGAATTAACTTTGGATGCACCGGTTTTAACGCTCATGTCAATATCTGCCGTCTGATTTATATCCATTATTAATTTCGAAACGGATGGTGAAAATGATAAATTGCTTGGATCTACTATCTCAACTTCTGTTGTACCAGAAAGAGTTCCACTTGATGCATTTATTATGACTCGTCCAGGGCTGGTGCCTGCTGTAAAAAGACCGTTGCCGGAGATACTTCCTTCCTCTCCGGAAAGACTGTAGGAAACAGTTCCTGGCATATTCATTTTTTCATAAAGATTATTTGAGGCATATGTTTCTATTTGAACATCTGCACCAGACATGGCAAGAGTCAATTCTGGGTATATATTAAGATTTTCTGCCACACTGCTGCCAGTTCCCTTATAAACAAGAAGCAGCCCGTTTGAAACGCTTCTTTCAGAAGATTGAGCAGGTGAATTTTTTAAGGTTGCAAGGTTTTCAAGTCCTGGAAGCCTTGCGTATAAAACTGAAGAGCCTCCGCCATCCATATTGAATGCAGAAACACAGCCAAGAGAAATCATATGTCTTGCCGTGTCAATTAAACCAAGACCGTTTGATATTGCAGGCTGTCTGCCATCTACAACATACAGGACAAGACTTCCGTCTTCCTTGATTCCAACTACTGTTCTTGGATTTGGGTTTGTGCCGATTGTATCAATTGCACCATTGGCAACGATTGAATAATAAATCCCCATTGCATCTACGGTATTTTCAAGCCCTGTATTTTTGTTGTCTGTAACCGAAATTTCAACCTCGCTGCCCACTGCCATGTTGTTCAGTGTCGGCGCTGAGGTGGAGTTGGCGACGGCTGAAAGTACAACCTCCGAAGCACCAATCGGCGTGTTACAAGTGTTCATCTTTACTGATTTAACAACGCCTTTAATGGTTTTGTTTACTTTTAATTGTATATTTTCCGAACTCCCGGTATCTATAACCACTTCGACACAATTCCCTGAAGTCATGGTCGATTTGCTGTAATGTCTGTTAAATAAATGTAATCCGTTTGAGCCCCCCTGAGGAACATTGAAAAACCCGATATTCTTTGTAAATTGCTTTTGCGTTACTTTTGATGACGTGCTGCTTCCTTCTGGCGTAATAACAACCTCAATGCCATCATCTGAAGTAATTGTGACAGCTGGCGTTGTTGTTGTGATGGTTTGTGTTGAGTTAATATAACCTTTTAATCCGTAAGTCAGATTAATGCTTTGCAAAGAAGCTTTTCCTTCACCGTCAAAAGCAAGGGAACGATCCGGCGCATAGCCAGAAGTAATAATATTGCCTTGATTAATCGTCAACCCTTTTGGCGTGCCGGTTGAGGTGTCAAATATATCACCGTTAATACCCGCCAATACCTTATATCCCTGTCCTTCAGCATACTTAATCATATTTGCCAAGGTATACCTGCCTCTTACTTCGCCATTAAAAACCATAGTTTTTATGCCATTGGTCTGGTTATTTGCGTTGATGACATATGCATGCGTTAATCCGTTTGCAGGATTTTGTGCAACCATCTCGCCATAAGAAACCTCATTGAATATTATTTTAGATGATTCAAAAGAAATATTTCCAAAACCATCCTGATAACCAAACCCTGTAAAAGTGCTGCCTATTAAAAACAGGCACAAAAATAAAGAAGCAATTTTTTTAAGTCCTCTGGAATTATTCATTTTTCCCCCCTTGATCTAACTTAAAGTTAAACATTTCATCATTAAAACTGTCTGCATTATACATTATGATTACAACATCAGGATTATTCTCCTTTGCATATTCTACCACATTTTTATCAAAATATCTCATATCTAATGCACTTGTTATTTTTATTGCTGGCGCAAGAAATGAATATACCGGTAATCCAAAAGAATCTTTGATAAGAATCACACTATTTGCTGCATCCAGATTGTTCTTGAAAACCAGTTCAGCATTGTCTCCCCTGTACACCGCATACCTGTTTGTATCTATTGGCTTATTTTCATCTAGGTTGCTTTTTACAAGCATAGAGTCTTCAAAAGGTCCCGTGCTTACTTCATCATAACTCTTGTCATGCCGCTCCACTGTAAGGTTTGTCGGGAAATCCGGTGTTATTAAAGTAAAATCATCAATGCCACCATAAATGACTCCAACTCTTCTACCCATAGACCCCTGGAAAAAGTTTTTATAGGTTTTCACATGGTATGATTCCAGATTCATTAGTTTTTCGTCAATGCTAAATCCATATTCCTTGTTCAGCAAATCGCCAATAAGCCAGGTCGCTTCAAAAGCGGTCTCTATTCTCCAATGGTGGTCCGTATCAAAGAATAATTCATTTTGCGTCTTCTCTCCATCTCTTAAAAATGGCCTGAGATCAAGGTATTCAATATTATTTTCCTTTAAACCTTCAAGGAAATTATCCGCATTGCTATCCGCATAATCTGTAATATTTAGCGGTAAAGTCTGCTCTGTTTTAGAAACCTTGAAAGGTGCCTGGACATAAAGCAGCGGAATTCCCGCCTTATCAAGTTCTTTCTTTAGTTCGACTATACTTCTGATTGCCGGCTCTACACTTCTTTTCTTCGCAGAAAAAATTATCTGGTTATCCGTCGTTTTGTATATCTGGTCATATTCGGGATCCTGGAGTATTTTTTTGCCAAGGCTTTTTTGAACAAATCCAAAAAATTCATTAAAATCCGAACGTCTGTAGGTATCTCTAATCATAATAATTTCCGCAGCATCAACAGCACCGATAATTCTATCAATTACCGGAGTCCCTTCAGCAACAGTACTCCTGTATTCATCTAAAAAATCTTGTATAGGCCGATTGTCTTCATAGGTAAACATCCCGGCTATCAGTCCTGTTGTTACTAAAATAAACAATAATGCGGTCAATTTGTCTTTTAACATCTCTTCTCCAGATTCTAAAAATTAAAATATATGAAAGGGTTATAAGAGCCCTTCACTAAATAGGACATGCAAATTAAAAACAAGGATATTAAACCGAGGGAATAAATAAAAGGCCAGATATAAATAAATGCATTTTTGGTTTTATTTTTTTTATCATTATACAGCCATCTGTTAAACGTCTTACCCAAGGGCATGGAAAACAGTATCCCGCAAATTATAAAAACCCAGTTTTCATTGAAATACACAAAGGTATTTGTATCAACAAACGGACCACTTCCAAATGAAAGCATTGCTTTCATATAATCAAAGGCATAGGAAATATTCTCGGCTCTGAAAAGAACCCATCCGAACATCACAAGACAAAGGGTATAGGTGTGTTTTAAGAAAGATATACTGAAAGAGTAACCTTTTGTTTCTCCAATTTTTTCAAATCCGGTTAATTTTTCCGTTGAAATTGAAACAAAATATAAAAGTCCCCATAGGATAAATGTCCAGTTTGCTCCATGCCAGAGTCCAGTCAGTGACCAGACTACAAGAAGATTAAAAACCAGTCTGGCCTTATTGTTGAATCTACTTCCGCCTAAAGGGAAATACACATAATCTCTGAACCAGGACCCAAGTGAGATATGCCATCTTCTCCAGAATTCAGTCGTTGATTTGGATATATACGGATAATTAAAGTTTTCAGGAAATTTAAAGCCGAACATTCTTCCAAGTCCAATCGCCATATCTGAATATCCCGAAAAATCAAAATATATCTGAAGCGTATAGCAGATAGCACCAAACCAGGCAAATGAAAAAGAAAGCTGATCACTTTGAACAGAAAAAGCTTTGTCCGCCAGTAAAGCAAAATTATTTGCCAGCAATATTTTTTTGGAAAATCCCACCAGAAATCTAGTAACACCTTCTGAGAATCCGCTGATTGTTTCTTTTCTATTCATAATCTGATCCGCTACGGTCTCATATCTTACGATTGGACCTGCAATGAGCTGAGGAAAAAATGAAATATATAACCCTACATTCAAAGGATTTTTTTGAGCCATTCCTTTCCCTCTATATATATCAATCACATATGAAATCGCCTGAAAAGTGAAAAATGAAATGCCGATTGGTAAAATAATATGTAAAGTTGTAATATCCATCTTAAAAAATCTGTTCAGATTATCAATCGTAAACATTAAATACTTAAATACAAAAATAATGGATATATTAAATAAGAGCATCAATATGATAATCGCTCTTTCTGCCACCTTTCTGGTTTTGAATTTTGATATCATTAGTCCGAAAAACCAGTTAAAAAAAATAGAAACAATCATGATGAGTACAAACCAGGGTTCACCCCATGCATAAAATCCCAGACTTGAAAACAGCAATAGAACATTTTGCAGTTTTCTGCTGAAACGAAATACAGTGTAATATAATATTGTAACAACCGGTAAAAAACATAATATGAATATTAATGATGAAAACAGCATTAAATTTCTCCTAACTAATATTTATTGTTCACACAACAATCCATCTATTATACGAATTTTCTTTATCATATTTCATCTAAAATTTATACTTGGCCTCAAAACCTTTCATTATTCAAAATCTTTTATTATTTAAAATCTTTTATTATTCAAAATCTTTCATTATTGCTTTTATTATATTTTTTGCATTTTCCTGAAAGGCTTCCTTCGGTTGTTCAGCTTCTCTTGCATTGTTCCAGTATTTTTCAGTATAATCCTCTAAAATCTCTTCAAAGTTCAATCCAGCAACATATAATTGATAAAGGTAATTTTTCTTTTCTTCTGCTGATTCAAGAAAAATCTTCCAGTAATCATCAATAAAAAAATCAGGTACGAGTCCGTAATGAGGGGAGATTAAATGTTTAATCGGATAGGCTTTGCATTTTTTCAGTGCATCCATGGAATCCTGATAACTTTTTAATATTGGTATATGTATAAAATCCGGAGATTCCAGAACCCCGGTGCTTTCACTCGCAAACATTATTCCATCTGGTTCTAAAACATAGGTCATAGAACAATCCGTGTGCCCTTTTGTTTCAATTGCAACAATGAACTCTTCTCCTAATAAAACCCTGTCAAAATCCGCTAGGCTTTGATCAATCTTCAAACCATCCATTAATATTTCTTCATTTTCCTGATTTTTATATTGTTTCCAGGCAATTTTAGCCAGTTCTGCCATTTTGGACTTGGCTCCATTGCTGGCAAAAACTCGTTTACAATAATCCGCGCCGTAAACAATGGCTTCAGGCCATATTTTTAAAACATATGGCAACCCGCCAATATGATCATAATGTGTATGTGATAAAAAAATCATATCTAACTTTCTATTTTCTGCGGTCAGTATTTCTTTTATGTTATAAATCAAATCATCTGCACAATACGACATTCCACAATCAAACAAAGCCGTTTTCTCAGAACCTAAGATTAATAAGGCTTCTCCTCCTGCACCTGCAGTAACTCTTCTTATTTTATCCGAATAATTTCTTCTGTCATAACCCGGGAAATTTCTGAAACCATTTGATATTATTTTCTTTTCTTTTGTATTTCTGTGTACTTTGAAATAATTAATTATAAGTAAAAGTATAATTCCAAACCCCAAAAATCCTTCTATTGGGAACATGTAAGCAACAACGTTGGTAAATCCTACCAAACCGAACAGAAAACCAATCAATGCGATCAAAATGATCCGCAGTTTTTTCCTTGGACCATTCTTTAACATGGTGGTAAATCCGTAGTAGTTGCTTGTTGCAGAGGCATACATTGCAAAAATAAGCACAAATGTATAAATGACACTAATCGGCTTTGGTAAATAGTTGGAAAATCCCAGCATGGGAAGATCCATAGAATGGGAAAAATATGGCTCAGTCAACATTGCAGAAATCAGTATAAAGGCCAGGAATCCTAAAAATAATCCACCAAGTGCAACTCCGATTGTAGCCTGTTTTTTACTTTTTGCATAAATGGAGGCTGTTGATACGATTGGTATGATTGCCAGCACATTATATGAAATATATAAAAGCGCAGCTATATACCAGTTTGGAGCAAGTGGACTTGGTTTAATGGCTGTTACCGCTGTTTCTACCGGCAATTCAGAAAATATTACAATTACTGATATGGCAATAACGGCACAAACTAGAATGGGCATAATCAACCCAAATACACGAGAAACACGATCAAATCCTCCGATTACTGTAAGTATAACAAGAAAAACGATAACAAAACCACCCAGGATTCGGCTGCCGCCGAATTGCTGATGAAACAATGCTCCGCCAGCTGCTGACATAGTCATTAATACGGTAAAAAGCATTAACGCCATAAAGTATCCTACCAGCGATATCAGCAACTTATTCCCGCTGGGAACTATTACTTTTCCCATATTATTTGTATTAAGCTTTCTGGCGATTCTGCTTGTAATAATACCTATTAATATAAACAGAAGTCCAACGAAGCCAACCCCAATATATCCTTTATTTCCAAAAACACCAAAAAACTGCCAAATTTCTCTGCCAGATGCAAATCCTGCTCCCATAATAGTCCCAACGTATACGAGTGCTATATTTAAGATCCCTAATTTTTCATTTTTCATTTATTATATCTTTCCTGTTTTGCTCCTTGTATTCTCCATAAGTAAAGAAAACCAGACCAATCCAAATGACAACAAAACTAAAAAACTGAACTGAATCGAAGGCTTCTTTAAACAAGAAAATCCCCAGTAAAAGGGTAATTGACGGAGAAATATATTCTATAATTCCCAGACTTACCATGGTAATTCTATTTGCTCCCA
>Ga0209386_1000678_pt1 | contig 15753 bp, 15 predicted proteins | sample NGEPertwo_FD_184510 | JGI IMG/M metagenome (GOLD analysis project Ga0209386, IMG submission 184510) | Arctic peat soil microbial communities from the Barrow Environmental Observatory site, Barrow, Alaska, USA - NGEE Permafrost154B-two... | ecosystem: Environmental > Terrestrial > Soil > Wetlands...
AGACGCGCGTAGGTCGTCTGGTAGCGCTCGGGGTCGCTCAGGTGCTGGTGGATGTACGGCGGCAGAGGCATCGCGCCGGCCTCTTCGAGGAGCTCGAGCACCGGCCGCACATCCCGGCTGGCCACCAGCCAGCGGCCGTCGCCGAGAGGCCGCACGGCGACCAGCGGCCAGCCCTCCCCGAGCGCCTCGCTGGTGAGCGTCTCGCCGGGGCGCGGGCGGCCGCGCAGGAGCGCTTCCCACACTTCCGCAGGATCTCGAGGGGCTCCGGCCGCGTCACTCACCCCACCCCCCGCCTCGTCCTCACCTGCATCGGACGGCCGCAGGAAGAGGACCTCGATGCGGCCGCCGGTCGCGCGGCGGAAGAAGCTCCGCGCCGGGAAGACGCGTGTGTCGTTGCGCACCAGCACGTCGCCCTCGCGGAGCAGCTCCGGGAGGTCGTTAAAGACGCGGTCGTCCAGGACCCCGCGTGCGCGGCGGCACACGAGCAGCCGCGACGCGTCACGGGGTTCCGCGGGCGCCTGCGCGACGAGCTCCTCTGGCAGGTCGTAGTCCAGGTCCTCGAGGCGCAGGGCGGCCGGGGCCAGGTGGCCGGCGGCGCCGCAGGCGGCTTGCGGCCCGCTCACCCGGCCTTCTTCCTCGCCCACCGCTGCTCCCACGCTTCCCACTTGCTGGCCGCGCAGCCGCAGTACGGCTGGCGGTAGAGGTCCAGCCGCCGGCTCTCGGCGTAGCTCCCGCGGAACGAACCGCGCAGATCGAGATACACGAAGTCGACGCCGTGCTCGGCCGCTGCCGCTTCGCCGGCGGCCACGATCAGGTCGTGTCGCTGGTACGGGCTCACGGTCAGCGTGGTGCTGAAGCGCCGCAAGCCGCGGCCGGCGGCGGCCGCGGCGGCCTGCCGCAGGCGCAGCCCAAGACAGACGGTGCAGCGCTCCTCGGGCGCTGCGGCGCCGAGCCCCGCCGTCCACTCACGCCACGCCGGCGTCTGCTGGGCTCGCGTCTCCACGACGAGCTCGAGGCCGGCCGCCCGGCTGAAGCGACGCATGCTCTCGAGCCGGCGCTCCAGCTCGGCGGCCGGCTGGATGTTGGGGTTGTGGAACCACGCCAGCGGCTCGAGCCCGCGCTCGCGCCAGGCGGGCACGGCGACGGTCGAGCAGGGGCCACAGCAGGCGTGCAGGAGAAGGTCGTCCATTGGGCGAGTATAGCGCGAGGGTGCGGCGCGCTGAGCGACGCTCGAGGCCAGGTCCAGGCGCGAGGCCGACCCCCGTGCGGCAGCCGGCCGGCCGGGTCCGGACTCAGCTCTCGTCGAACAGCGTGCCCGGCCCGGCCGGCGGCGTGAGGCCGCAGTGCTGGAAGCCCGAGCGCGTGAGCACCCGCCCGCGCGGCGTGCGCATGAGGAAGCCCTGCATGATCAGGTACGGCTCGTACACGTCCATCACCGTGTCGGCCTCCTCGCCCAGCGCCACCGCCAGCGTGTCCAGGCCGACAGGCCCCCCATCGAACTTCTGCGCGATGGTGCAGAGGATGTCGCGGTCGAGCTTGTCAAGCCCTTCGCCGTCGACCTGGAAGAGCTCGAGGGCCGCCAGGCAGATGCCGTGGTCGATGACGCCCTCGTGACGCACCTCGGCGAAGTCGCGCACGCGGCGCAGAAGGCGGTTGGCAACCCGCGGCGTACCGCGCGACCGGCCGGCGATCTCGAGGGTGGAGTCGTCGTCGATGCGCACCTTGAGGATGCCGGCGGAGCGCCTGACGATGGCGGCGAGCTCCTCGATCTCGTAGTACTCGAGCCGCTGCCAGACGCCGAAGCGGTCGCGCAGCGGTGTCGTGAGCAGGCCCGTGCGCGTGGTGGCGCCGATGAGCGTGAACGGCTGTACCTGCATGCGGATGCTACGCGCCGCCGGGCCCTCGCCGATCATGATGTCGATCTCATAGTCCTCCATCGCCGGGTAGAGGACCTCCTCGACGGCGGCGTTGAGGCGGTGGATCTCGTCGACGAAGAAAACGTCGCCCTCCTGGAGGTTGGTGAGCAGGCCGGCGACGTCGACCTTGCGCTCGAGCGCCGGCCCGGACGTGGTGTGCATGCCGACGCCGAGCTCCGTGGCGATGATGCCGGCCAACGTGGTCTTGCCGAGGCCGGGTGGACCGGCGATGAGAACGTGGTCGAGCGTGTCGCCGCGGTTGCGAGCGGCCTGCACGAAGATCTCGAGCTGTTCCTTGGCCACGCGCTGGCCGACGAAGTCGGCGAACCGGCGTGGCCTGATGCTCAGCTCGAGCTCGCGGTCGTCGGCGCGCTCGTTGGGGTCGCCGATGCGATCGACGGGCGGCGTCACGTTCTGGCCCTGTCACGCGTGAGGGCGTACTTGACCAGGTCTTCGAGCGGCGCGGCCTCGGGCGCGCCGCGGAGCGCTTCCTCCGCCCCGCGCAGGCTGAGGCCCAGGTTCTGCAGGGCCGACCGTGCGGCGAGGAAGGAGTCAGCCGGGGCGGGGCCGGCGGCCCTGCCGGCTTCGCCGGGCGGGACCGACGGCAGCTGCCCGACCTTGTCGCCGAGCTCCACCACGAGCCGCTGCGCGAGCTTCTTGCCGATGCCGGAGATGCTCTCGAACTTCTTCACGTCGTCGCGGGCTACAGCCAGCTCGAGCTCCTCCACCGGATAACCGGAGAGCACCGCGAGAGCCACTTTTGGCCCCACGCCGCTGACGCCGATGAGCCATTGGAAGAACACGCGCTCCCGCACGCTGCGAAAGCCATACAGCTGGAGCGCGTCTTCACGTACGTGCAGGTACGTGTGCAGGCTGACCTCTTCGCCGAGCCTGCCCGACAGACCGCCGAGGGTGCGCCCCGAGGCCAGGACCTCGATGCCCAGACCCCCCACCTCGACCACGGCGTGCTCGCCGTCGAGCAGCTGCAGCTTGCCGCGGATCGCGGCGATCATCGCCGACCGCCCGGGGGGCGGTGCACCGCCGCAGCGAACGCGGCGCCGTTGTGGTGGGTGTGGGTGATGGCGACGGCCAGCGCGTCGGCGGCGTGGTCGGGCTGCGGGATGCGCGCCAGGCCGAGGATCACCTTGGTCATCTCCTGCACCTGGATCTTGCTCGCGCGTCCGTACCCGGTGACCGCCTGCTTGATCTGCAGCGGCGAGTACTCGCGGGGTGCGGTCTCGAGCTCCGAGGCGGCCAGGTAGAGGACGCCCTTGGCCTGGCCGACCGCCAGCGCGGTCTTGACGTTGACGTTCACGAAGAGATCCTCGAGCACGACGATGTCGGGAGAGAAGCGCTTGATGAGCCCCAGCGCCTGGTCGTAGATCTGCCGCAGGCGGACGTGGGTGTCGTCTTTCGCGGAGGTGACGATGCAGCCGTGGCCGAGCGACGTGAGGCGGTTGCCCTTCTGCTCGATAACGCCCCAGCCGGTGCTCGCCGTGCCCGGATCGAAGCCGATGACGATCACGGTCTCCCCCCTACGCTGTGGATGTGCCCCTGGCCGGGCCCTGCGGCCGTCGTCACCAGCTAACCGGCCAGGCGTTCGAGGATGTCTTCGGGGATGTCGAAGTTGGCATACACCTCTTGCACGTCGTCGCTGTCTTCGAGGGCGTCGACGATCCTCATGGTCTTGCGGGCGTCGTTCTCCTCCAGCTTGACGGTGTTCTTGGGGACCATCGTGAGCTCGGCCTGGTCGAACTCGATACCGGCGGCCGCCAGGGCATCGCGCACGGCGGCGAAGTCGGCCGGCTGCGTGAGGACCTGGAACTGCTCGCCGTCTTGCACGACGTCGTCGGCGCCGGCGTCGATGGCCGCGGCCATGACGTCGTCCTCGCTGTACTTGTCGCCGTCGACGACTATGGAGCCGCGGCGCTCGAAGACCCAGGCGACCGCGCCGGGCTGCGCCAGCTGCCCGCCGTGATTGCTGAAGATGTTGCGGATGTCGGCGGCGGAGCGGTTCTTGTTGTCGGTGAGGACATCGACGATGATCGCCACGCCGGCGGGGCCGTAGCCCTCGTAGAGGATGCTCTCGTAGGCGACGCCGTCGGCGCCGCCCGCGCCCCGCTGGATGGCGCGCTCGATGTTGTCTTTGGGCATCGAGTAGCTCTTCGCCTTCTCGACGGCGTTGGCCAGCGAGATGTTCATGTTGACGTCGGCGCCGCCTTCACGGGCGGCTACCGTGATGGCGCGCGAGAGCTTCGAGAACAGCTTGCCGCGCTTGGCGTCTTCCTTGCCCTTTTTGTGTTTGATGGTGGCCCACTTGGAGTGCCCGGACACGAGGACACCACCTCCTCTCTCAGCGGTTGGCGGGCGCCGCGACGGCGCGGCCCGGCTCGCCAGCGGCGCGCGGCGGCGGCGCGCCGGCCGGCGCGGACGCCGCGCTCTCGCGGCGGCGGATCATGGTGATGAACAGCTCGTGCAGGCGCGTGTCGTCGGTGAGCTCCGGATGGAACGCCGTGACGAGCACCCCGCCCTCGCGGGCGGCGACGATGCGGCCCTCGCAGGTGGCGAGCACCTCGACCCCGGGCCCGGCGCTCTCGACCCACGGCGCGCGGATGAACACGGCGCGGAGCGGCGCAGGGCCGATGCCTGCGACCGCCAGGTCCGCCTCGAAGCTGCGGACCTGGCGCCCGAAGGCGTTGCGCCGCGCCACGATGTCCATGAGGTCGAGCGTGGGCGGTGAACCCTCGACGGTGTCGCGAGCGACGATGATGAGGCCGGCACAGGTGCCGTACACGAGGCCGCCGGCGCGTGAGAACGCCGTGATGGGCCCCGCAAGATCGTAGGCGTCCATCAGCTTGCTGATGGTCGTGCTTTCGCCGCCCGGGATCACCAACCCATCGAGGCCCTCGAGTTCGTCGGCGCGCCGCACCTCGCGGGCGAGCGCGCCGAGCTGCTCGAGCACGACCCGATGCTCGCGAAAATCGCCCTGCAGGGCGAGAACGCCGACCGTGAGACCCGCGCCGGGACCGAGTAGGTCGCGGCTGGGCTCGGGCGACAGGATCCAGTCGAGCCGGCGCGTGCCGTTGCTGGCGCTCATGCCGCCCTCGGGCTCACCAGCCGCGATGCTGGATCTTGGCTTCTTCGGGCATGCGCGCGACGTCGATGCCGGGCATCGCCTCGCCGAGGCCGACGGAGACCTCGGCGATGATCTTGGCGTCGCGGTAGTTGGTCGTCGCCTTGACGATGGCGTTGGCGCGCTTCTGCGGATCCTCGCTCTTGAAGATGCCGGAGCCGACAAAGACGCCCTCCGCGCCGAGCTGCATCATGAGGGCGGCGTCGGCGGGCGTGGCGATGCCGCCGGCGCTGAAGTTGACCACCGGGAGCTTGCGGTTCTCGGCCACCCAGCGGACCAGTTCGTAGGGCGCGGGCAGCTGCTTGGCGGCGACGTACAGCTCGTCCGGATCGAGCGTTGAAAGGCGGCGGATCTCGCCCATGATGGTGCGCATGTGACGCACGGCCTCGACGACGTCGCCGGTGCCGGCCTCGCCCTTGGTGCGCATCATCGAGGCGCCCTCGCTGATGCGGCGCAGGGCCTCACCGAGGTTCACGGCGCCGCAGACGAAGGGCACCTTGAACTTCCACTTGTTGATGTGGTTGGCCTCGTCGGCGGGCGTGAGGACCTCGCTCTCGTCGATGTAGTCGACCTCGAGGGACTCGAGGATCTGGGCTTCGACGAAGTGGCCGATGCGCGCCTTGGCCATGACGGGGATGGAGACGCACTCCTGGATCTCCTTGATCTTGGTGGGGTCGGCCATGCGGACCACGCCGCCCTGGGCGCGGATGTCGGAGGGCACGCGCTCGAGGGCCATGACGGCGCAGGCCCCGGCCTCTTCGGCGATCTGGGCCTGTTCGGCGTTGGTGACGTCCATGATGACGCCGCCCTTGAGCATGTCGGCGAGGCCGCTCTTCACGCGCATGGTGCCGATATCAAACACGGGGACCTCCGTTCGTTTGTCATGCCGATCCTACCGCAGCCCAGAGACGGACCGCTAGCCCCAGCGGCCCCATAAAACACCCAAGATGCGGGGAGAATGTGGACGAAGTGGCGACCCGCCTCAGCTCTTGTGGGCCTCTTCCTTGTCGGCCTTGGCTTGCACGATGATCTTCTGCGACAGGTGCGCCGGGACTTCTTCGTAGCGCAGGATCTCCATGGTGTAGTCGCCGCGCCCGCCGGTCATCGACGTGAGATCCGGCGCGTAGCTCAGCATCTCGGCCAGCGGCACTTCGGCGGCGACCGCGTTGGAATGCCCGCGCGGCGTCATGCCGAGCACTCTGCCGCGCCGTGAGTTGAGGTCGCCGATGATGTCGCCGACGCTCTCTTCGGGCACCGTGACCTCGACGTTCATGATGGGCTCGAGCAGCGTGGGCTGCGCCTTCTCGGCGGCCGCCTTGAAGCCGATGGAGCCGGCGATCTTGAACGCCATCTCGGAGGAGTCGACGGGGTGATGCGAGCCGTCGTAAAGGATGACGCGTACGTCGACCACCGGGTAACCGGCCAGGAAGCCATCGTGCGTGGCCTCCAGGACGCCCTTTTCGACGGCGGGGATGAAGTTGCGCGGGATCACGCCGCCGACGATCTTGTCGACGAACTCGAAACCCTCGCCGCGCGGCATGGGCTGCACCTCGATCCAGGTGTCGCCGAACTGGCCGCGGCCGCCGGTCTGTTTCTTGTGGCGCCCTTGCGACTTGGCGCTCGTCTTGACCGTCTCGCGATACGGCACCCGCGGCGGGTGCAGGTAGACCTCGACGCCGAAACGGCGCTTGAGGCGCTCGCAGATGACCTCCACGTGCAGCTGGCTCATGCCGGAGACGATGGTCTCGCCGGTCTGCGGGTCGCGATGCTCTTCCATCATCAAGTCTTCTTCGGTGAGGCGGCGCAGCGCCTGGATGACCTTGTCCTCGTCGCCCTTGTTCTTGGCCTCGATGGCGAAGCTCATGAGCGGCGAGGGGAAGTCGATGGCCGGGAAGGTGACGCGCGCGCCCTCGGCCGCCAGCGTGTCGCCGGTGACGACGTCCTTGAGCTTGGCCACCGCGCCGATGTCGCCGGCGCAGAGGCCGTCGACCGGCTTGGTCTCTTTGCCCTGGTTCTTGAGCAGCTGGCCGATGCGCTCCTTGTGGCCGTCGCGCCCGACGACGACGTTGGCGTCGCTCTTGATGCCGCCCTGGAAGACGCGGAAGACGTTGATGCGGCCGCTGAACTGGTCGGCCATCGTCTTGAACACGAAGGCGACGGCCGGCTTGGCGACGTCGCAGGCGAGCTCGACCTCGGCGTCGTTCGCGCCGAGGGCACGCGGTGCCGCGACCGCATCGGGGGCCGGAGCCAGGGCGAGCAGGTCGAGCAGCCGGTCGACCCCGACAAGGTGCGTCGCGGAGCCGGCGGCGACGGGGAACAGCTTGGCCTCGGCGACCGCCTTGGCGAAGGCCGCCTCGAGCTCGGCCGTAGTGATCTCCTCCTCGGCGAAGAACTTCTCGAGGAGCTCGTCGTCGGTCTCGGCGACGGCCTCGACGAGCTTGCCGCGCGCCTCTTCGGCGGCCACCACGAGGTCGGCCGGGATGTCGCCCTCGGTGACCTTTTCGCCTTCGTAGACGTGCGCCTTCATGCTGAGCAGATCGACGACGCCCTTGAACTCGTGCTCGCTGCCGACCGGGATCTCGACGGCGACGACCTGCGGGCCGAAGGCCTCGCGCAGGGCGTCGACCGCCACCGTGAAGTCGGCGCGCTCGCGGTCGAGCATGTTGCAGAAGAGGATGCGGGCGAGGCCGCGCTGGTCGGCGCGCGCCCAGAGCCGCTCGGTCTGGACCTCGACGCCGAGGACGCTGTTGACGACCATGAGGGCCGTCTCGACGACCCGCAGTGAGGCGATGGTGTCGGCCAGGAAGCTCGAGTCGCCGGGCGTGTCGAGGAGGTTGAAGCTGAGCCCCTGGCGCTCGATGTGCGCGAGGCCGGCCGACAGGCTGAGCTGCCGCCGCTTCTCGTCGTCGTCGTAGTCGGAGACGGTCGTGCCCTCGACCACGTGCCCCAGGCGATTGACCACGCCGGCCTTGTACAGCAGGCCCTCGAGCAGCGAAGTCTTGCCGGTGCCGCGATGGCCGACGAGGGCGATGTTCCTGATCTTGCCTGGGTCGTTCATCCGGGCTCTCCTCGTGTGTCGTCTCGCCGGCTCCTCGAGCGCGTGCACGCGAGGGGCAGGTCGCGTCCTGTCGGAAGGGTGAAGTCTAGCACAGGGCCCGGGTTTTCACGCGCCGCGCGAGCCCGCGGGAGGACCTGCTGCGGAAGGCGTGAAAGCCAGGCCGGAGCTGGGGCGCTCGAGATGCCGCTCGGCAACGGCGCCGCCGGCCAGCTTGAGTGCCTTGAAGCCGTACTTCTCGCGCACGCGGTCGACGGCCTCTCCGAGCGCCGCCTCGCGCCAGCCCTCGTCGAGCGTGAGCTGAAAGGCGTTGTGAGTGAAGCCACTGACGCTCACGCCGACGAGGCGGACCCAGCGGGCGCCGATGCCGAGCTCGTCGAGCAGCGCCACGGCCGTCTCGTAGAGAGGCCGCGTGGCGCTGACGGGGCGAGCCAGCGTGCGGCGCCGCCCCACGGTGTGAAAGGTGTTGAAGCGCACCTTGAGCGCGACGGTGCGCGCCGCCAGACCCTTGCGGCGCAGTTCGGCGACGGCGTTGTCGGTGAGCGAGAGCAGGGTGGCGCGCAGCAGCTCGACGTCGTTGGTGTCGTCGGCGAACGTGACCTCGCGGCCGACCGACTTGGGCAGCGACCGCTCGCTGCGCACCGGCGAGAAGCTGCGCCCCAGGGCGAGCTGGCGCAGGCCGTGGGCGCCGCGGCCAAAGGCCGCGGCGAGCAGCGGGAAGGGGACGTCTTGCAGCATGCCGACCGTGGTGAGGCCGAGGGCGGCGAGCCGCTCCTGCGTGACCGGCCCGATGCCGCAGACCTCGCCGACCGGCAGCCCGCGCAGGCGGCCGTAGACGTCGGCGTCGGTGAGCTCGCCGATACCGGCCGGCTTGTTGAGGCCGGCGGCCAGCTTGGCCAGCAGCTTGGTGGGCCCGATGCCGATGGAGCAGGTGATGCCGTGGGCGTCGTACACCTGCTCCTGGACGCGCAGGGCGATGGCCCGCGGCGGCCCGAACAGCCGCCGGCTGCCGGTGACGTCCAGATAGGCCTCGTCGATGGAGGCGACCTCGACGAGATCGGTGTAGTGCCCGAGCAGCTCGACGAGGTCGCGGTGTACGGCCACGTAGGCATTCATGTCGACCGGAAGGAACACCCCCCGCGGGCAGAGACGCTCGGCCTGGAAGATGGGCATGGCGCTGTGGACGCCGATGGCGCGCGCCTCGTACGAACACGCGGAGACCACACCGCGGCCGCCGCGCTCGCCGCCGACGATCACCGGCAGGCCGCGCAGCTCGGGACGCCGCGCCTGCTCGACCGAGGCGAAAAAGGCGTCCATGTCGAGGTGCAGGATTGCCCGGTGTGATACGAACATATGTTCGTATCTTACCCCCCGCGGGACGGATGGTCAATCGTCACGGGAGGGCGGCGCGGCTCAGGGCCGCCTGCACGTGCAGCGGCGCCAGACCGCGTCAGCCCTGCACGGCAAGGTCGAGCCGTGGGACGTCGCCCCACAGCGTCTCGAGGCGATAGAAGTCGCGCGCCGCCGGCGTGAAGACGTGCACGACCACATCGATGAAGTCGAGCAGGATCCACTCGGCTTCGCGCTTGCCCTCAACGCGCGCCGCACGCCGTCGCGAGCGGAGCTTGCCCTCGATCTCCTCGGCGATGGCTTTGGTCTGGCGGGGGTTGGCGCCGGTGGCGATCACGAAGAAATCGGTCCAGCTGACGGCGTCGCCCATCGCGAGGACGACGATGTCCTCGGCCTTCTTGTCGGCGGCGTGCCCGGCGATGTCGCGCGCCAGTTCTTCGGCCGTCGTGAGCTCTGCGTCGAGTGCTACGGCTGGTCCTTTGGCTCGGTGTGCTTGAGCTTGGCGTCGGCGCCCACGATCACCACGACCGTGTCTGGCGGCACGTCCGCGCCGTCGAGGACGACTCCGCGGCCGAGTATAGCACGGATGTCCTCGGCCACCGGGAGGGCCTGGCTGCCCGGCAGGATCTGCGTCTGGCGGTAGTCGAAAGTGTCGGCATTGGTCGGCGCCGGGAGGTTCACGTCGAGTATGGCCAGCCGCTCCGCGACGGCCTCGCCGACGCCCACGCGCCCGCTGCCGTTGCGCACGACGACCGTGTAGCGGCTGCGGAAACCCGGCGCCTTGCGCGTGATCTCGGCCATGATGTCGTCGGCCTTGGGGAGGAAGGCGAACTGACCCTCGGCCACCCGTGAGTCCGACGGGATGCGGGCCACCACGACGTCGCCACCGGTGAGCCCCCTCAGCGCGTCGTCGAGATACCACGTGTCGGCGCTGCCCGAGGCTCGTCCGGCAGCGGCGCGGGCCGCCCTGGCGCGCACGTCAACCGGGCGCAGGGCCGCGGCGTCGAGCAGCGCCTTCCAGAGCGCCTCCTGCATGCGCGTCGCGTCGTAGCCGCTCGGCCCGCTCGCGGCAAAGAGCGCGGGGACCTCCAAGGCGGACACGATGGCGCGGTCCGCGAACGTGCGTTTCGTCCCCGCCAGGTCGAGCTCCACCGGATCGGGCAGCGAGAGCTGGAACTCCCCGGCCGCGGTGAGGTCGCCGAGGGCGGTGAGAGGCAGCTGGTACTGCGCGTCGACCCTGGCGTCCACGACGCGCTGCAGATCCTGCTTGAGCGTGCCCGCCGTCAACGCGTCGCCGGCGAACACGTACTCGCCGTTCGGCCCCTCGAGCAGCAGCTCCTTGGGGATCAGGTACAAGGCTGTGGCGCCAGCGGCTGCGTCCTTGACGACCAGCGCCGCCGCCACAGGTTCGCTGGATCCCGGCGCCGTCAGGGTGACGAGCGCGAGGTAGCCGGACTTCGCCTGCTCCTCCGGTTTCTTCAGCCAGCGCGACCCGAGATACCAGGCGCCGAACACGGCGCCGAAGGCCACGACACCGGCGAGGGCGTACAGCACCCAAGCCTGCCAGAGCTCCGCCCTGGTGCGGCGGCGCCGGCGTAGACGATCGACCCTGTAGCCTTTAGTTGCCGGCATGGGTCTCGTTGTACAACGCCAACGCGTCGGGAACCACCCCGCGCCCGCGGCCGATGAGGTCCAGAAGGCTGGCGCGGGCCGCGGCCGCCACGGCCGCGTCGAGCGAGGCGCGCGCCAAGGCGCGCACCTCGTCGAGGCCGGGGAACTCGCGGCCCGGTTCGCAGAAGTCGGCGAGGTACAGGCATTTCTCGAGCACCGTCATGCCGGGACCGCCGGTGGTATGGCGGGCGATCGCCCCGGCGATGTCCGCGTCGAGGCCGGCCTCGGCCAGCTCGGCGGCGGCCACGGGGCCGTGCAGGATCTTCTTGGGACGCCGCGCCTCGACCGGCCCCACTTCGAGGCCGTAGCGCGCGGCGGCCGCCAGCGTCTCCGCATCCGTGAGCTCCCGGCAGTAGTCGTGCAGCAGGCCGGCGATCGTCGCCGCTTCGGGCGCGGCGCCGAAGCGACGCGCCAGCTCGACGGCCTCGGCCGCCACGCGGTGCGAGTGCTCGCGCCGCTTCTTCGAGAGGCGCCCGGCGATGAGCCGCTCAGCCTGTGCGCGGTCGATCACGCGCACCGGTACAGGGCACGCTCGACGATGAACTCCTCGACGGCGTCCGGCACGAGATAACGGATGGGCAGGCCCTCGGCGACGCGCGCCCTGATCTGGCTCGACGAGACGCCCACCGGCGGGGCCTCGAGGAATGTCACCCGACCGGCGCCCCAGCGCGCCGCGGCGGCAGCGACGACCTCACGATCGTCGCCGGACCGCGGCGCCACGGCGAGGGTGCACCGCGCAAGGATGCCGTCGGGGTCGTGCCACGTCTCGAGCTGCAGGAGCGAGTCGGAGCCCATGATGAACACGAGGTCCCGCCCGGGAAAGCGCTCGGCCACGGCCGCCAGCGTGTCGCGGGTGTAGACGACGCCACGTTCGATCTCCAGTCCCGACTCGACGAAACGGCTGTCGTCGGCGACGGCCAGCGCGGTCATCTCGAGACGGACGTCGGCCGCCGCGTGCTGTTCGAGGTCCTTGTGCGGCGGCGCGGCCGCCGGCACGAAGAGCACGCGCTCGAGACCGAGCCGCGCGTGCGCCTCGGAGGCGATGACGAGATGGCCGACGTGCGGCGGGTCGAAACTGCCGCCGATGACGCCGAGGCGCGGGCCTGCCTTCTGCACGGCGCTAGGGGCGCACCTGCCCGTCGCCCCACAGCTCGTACTTGACGCAGGTGAGCTCCTGGAGGGCGATGGGGCCGCGCGCATGCAGCTTCTGCGTGGAGATCCCCATCTCCGCGCCCAGCCCGAACTCGCCACCGTCGGTGAAGCGCGTCGACGCGTTCACGTACACGCAGGCGGCGTCGACCTCGGCCGTGAACCGTCGGGCGGCGCCGAGATCTTCGGTGACGATCGCCTCGGAGTGGCGCGTGCCGTACGTGGCGATGTGCTCCAGGGCTTCGTCCAGGGAGTCGACGACGCGCACGGCGAGCTTGAGCGCCAGGAACTCCGTCTCGTAGTGCGTCTTATTGGCGCGCTTCAAGGTCGGGTCGCCGAGCACGTCGGCGGCAGCCTTGTCGACCACCAGTTCGACGCCGCGCCGCTTCAGCTCTTCGACGGCGCGCGGCAGGAACTCGGCGGCCACGTCGCGGTGGACCAGCAGCGTCTCGGCGGCGTTGCACATGCCGGGGCGCTGACACTTGGCGTTGACGATGATCGGCACAGCCTTGCCCAGGTCGGCCGCGGCGTCGACGTAGACGTGACAGTTGCCGCCGGCGGCGTAGATCACGGGGATCTTGCTGCGCTCCATCAGGTAGTCCTTGAGGTCCTCGCCTCCGCGCGGGATCACGAGGTCGACGTAGCGGCGCTGCTCGAGCAGTTCGTCGAGTTCCCGGCGGTCTGGCGTGAGGTACGAGACCGCCTCCCGCGGCAGGCCGGCCTCGATGACGGCGCCCTGGACCACCTCGGAGAGGATGCGATTGGAGTGCATGGCGGCGCTGCCGCCGCGCAGGATGACGGCATTGCCGGTCTTGAGACACAGACACGCCGCGTCCACGGTGACGTTGGGGCGCGCCTCATAGATCACGGCGACGACGCCGAGAGGCACGCGCACCTTGCGCAGCTCGACGCCGTTCTCGAGACGCCAGCCGTCTACCAGCTGTCCGACGGGGTCGCGCAGTGCCGTCAGGGCGCGCACGCTCGCCGCCACGTCGCGCAGGCGGTCCTCGTCGAGGAGCAAGCGATCGATGAGCGCGGCGGGGAGCCGGCTCTCGCGCGCCAGACGCAGGTCTTCGGCGTTCTCGGCGAGGATCTCGGCGGCGCGGCGCGCGAGGGCATCGGCGACGTTGCCGAGCGCCTCGTCCTTGCGGGTGCCGGGCAGGCCGGCCAGGACTCGCGACGCGCGCTGGGCGGCCGCACAGGTCTGTTGCACGCTCACTCGGCCTCCTCGCCGACCAGCACCAGGCAGTCCCGGTGCACTACTTCGTCCTCGAGCTGGGGGTTGACCGCGCGCAGCTCGTCGCTGCGCAGACCGCGCACGCGCCGCAGGTCGCGGGCGCTCATCGTGGCGAGCCCTCGCGCGATCTCGACGCCGTCGGGGTCGACGATGGCGACCGCGTCCCCGGCGGCGAAGCCGCCGTGTACGGCGCGCACGCCGACCGGCAGCAGGCTGCCACCCCCCGACGCCAGGGCGCGAGCGGCTCCGGCGTCGACCTCAAGGGTACCACGCACCGGTTTGGCATAGCGCAGCCAGAGCTTGAAGGCCGACACTCCCGCCGGCCGGGGAGAAACGATGGTCCCCACCGGTTCTCCGGCAACGGCAGCCGCCAGGATGCCCGGCCGGGCGCCGTTGGCAATCACGGTGCGCACGTCGGCGGCGGCGGCCATGACGGCGGCCGCGACCTTACCGCGCATCCCGCCGGCGCCGCGCCGGGACGCCGCGCCGACGTCGAGCGCGACGAGGTCACGCGGGTGTTCGACGCGCTCGACCAGGCGAGCCTCGGGGTCGCGCCGCGGGTCACTGGTGTAGAGCCCGTCCTGGTCCGTGAGGAGCACCAGCATCGAGGCGCGCAGCATGATCGCCACCTGGGCGGCCAGCACGTCGTTATCGCCGAAACGGATCTCGTCGGTGGCGGTGGTGTCGTTCTCGTTGACCACCGGTACCACACCCCAGCCCAGCAGTCGCCGGAGCGTGTTGCGCGCATTGACGTAGCTCGTGCGCCGCGCGAAGTCGTAGCTCGTGAGCAACACCTGGGCGGCAATCAGCTCGTGGTCGCCGAACAGCCTTTCGTAGTGGGCGAACAGCCGGCCCTGGCCCACCGCGGACGCGGCCTGCAGGGCCGGCACCAGGCGCGGCCGCTCGGCGACGCCCAGCACGTGCTGGCCGCAGGCGATGGCGCCGCTGGACACGAGAACGACGCGGCGCCCGCCGTGCACGAGCTCCGCCACGTCGCTGGCCAGGCCGGCGAGGAGCCGGCGGCGCAGACGCAGATGATCGTCGGCCACCGTGCTCGAGCCGACTTTGACGACGATGGTCTTCACACGAGGGATTCTAGCAAAGGGCGGGAACGGTGTGGGCGCAGGCAAGAGCGGCGCGGCCCCAGGCAGGGCCGCGCTCAGGAGAACTCGAACTCCTGCGCGCCCACGACGACGGTGTCACCGGGCGTCGCGCCGGCCTTGCGCAGGGCCTCGTTGAGCCCGGCGCGCTCGATCACCTGCTGCAGGTACGCGACGGCGTCCTCGTTATCGAGGTCCGCCTTGGCGAACAGGCGCTCGATCTGGACGCCGCGCACCACGAAGTGCTCGCCGTCGCGCTCCACGGTGAAGGACTCGAGGCGCCCCTCCTCCGGACGGAGGACAGTCGCCGCAGCCGCAGCCGCAGCGGCATCGGCGGCGTCCGCCGCGGCCTGCGCCTCGCGGGCGCCCCCCATGACGTCCGCGAGCGCCGCCACCAGCTCCTCCAGCCCTTCGCCGCTCTGGGCCGAGACCGGGAGCGACGCCGCCGGCCACGCGAGGCCAGCGAGGAACGCGCCGGCCTCTTCCCTGCCGGCGGCGTCCAGCAGGTCGGTCTTGTTCACGACCACGACGGCGGGCCGTTCCAGGAGCTCGGCGCGGAAGGCGCCGAGCTCGCCGCGCACCGTGTCCAGCGCGCCGGGCCAGGCCGCCGCGCCGTCGTCCCCGTCGAGCACGTACATCAGCAGCGCCGTGCGCTCGATGTGCGCCAGGAAGCGGTGCCCCAGCCCGGCGCCCTCGCTGGCTCCCTCGATGAGTCCGGGGATGTCGGCGATGACCGCCGTGCCTTCACCCAAATAGAGTACGCCGAGGTTGGGCTCGATGGTGGTGAACGGGTAGGCGGCGATCTTGGGGTGCGCCCGCGTGAGCGCCGCGAGCAGTGACGACTTGCCGGCGTTGGGCAACCCGACCAGGCCGATGTCGGCGAGAAGCTTCAGAGAGAGCGTCAGCCAGAGCTCTTCCCCGTCCAGCCCTCTCTCGGCGAACTTCGGAGCCTGGCGCGTGGAGCTCTTGAAACAGACGTTGCCGCGGCCACCCTCGCCGCCGCGCGCGACCAGCAAGCGCTGACCCTCGGTCACGAGGTCGCCCAGCACGCCGCCGTCGGCGTCGAGCACCTCGGTGCCCACCGGCGCCTTGACCTCCAGCACGGCGCCGTCGGCGCCGCGTTTGTTGGCGCCGCGGCCGTG
>Ga0209386_1000679_pt1 | contig 15732 bp, 12 predicted proteins | sample NGEPertwo_FD_184510 | JGI IMG/M metagenome (GOLD analysis project Ga0209386, IMG submission 184510) | Arctic peat soil microbial communities from the Barrow Environmental Observatory site, Barrow, Alaska, USA - NGEE Permafrost154B-two... | ecosystem: Environmental > Terrestrial > Soil > Wetlands...
TGGGAGCAAATAGAATTACCATGGTAAGTCTGGGAATTATAGAATATATTTCTCCGTCAATTACCCTTTTACTGGGGATTTTCTTGTTTAAAGAAGCCTTCGATTCAGTTCAGTTTTTTAGTTTTGTAGTCATATGGATTGGTCTGGTGTTCTTTACTTATGGAGAATACAAGGAGCAAAACAGGAAAGATATAATAATAAATGAAAAATGAAAAATTAGGGATCTTAAATATAGCACTCGTATATGTTGGGACTATTATGGGAGCAGGATTTGCATCTGGCAGAGAGATTTGGCAGTTTTTTGGTGTTTTTGGAAATAATGGATATATTGGGGTTGGCTTTGTTGGACTTCTGTTTATAGTAATTGGCATTATGACAAGCAGAATCGCCAGAAAGCTTAATACAAATAATATGGGAAAAGTAATAGTCCCCAGCGGGAATAAATTACTGATATCACTGGTAGGATACTTTATGGCGTTAATGCTTTTTACCGTATTAATGACTATGTCAGCAGCTGGCGGAGCATTGTTCCATCAGCAATTCGGCGGCAGTCGAATCCTGGGTGGTTTTATTATAGTTTTTCTTGTTATACTTACAGTAATCGGAGGATTTGACCGTGTTTCTCATGTATTCGGTTTGATTATGCCTATCCTAGTTTGTGTCGTTATTGCCATATCAGTTATTATAATATTTTCTGAATTACCGATAGAAACAGCGGTAACAGCTATTAATCCAAGTCCACTTGCACCAAACTGGTATATAGCAGCTCTTTTATATATTTCGTATAATGTGCTGGCAATCATACCAATTGTATCAACAGCGTCCATTTATGCAAAAAGTGAAAAACAGGCTACAATCGGAGTTGCACTTGGTGGCTTATTTCTTGGATTTCTAGCCTTTCTACTAATGTCAGCTATGCTGACTGAACCATATTTTTCCCATTCTATGGATCTTCCCGTGTTGGGATTTTCCAACTATTTACCAAGGCCGATCAATGCCATTTATACATTAGTGCTTATTTTTGCAATGTATGCCTCTGCAACAAGCAACTATTACGGATTTACAACTATGTTGAAGAATGGCCCAAGGAAAAAACTGCTGATTATTATAATCGCATGGATTGGTTTTCTGTTCGGTTTGGTAGGGTTTACCAATGTTGTTGCTTACATGTTTCCAATAGAAGGGTTTTTGGGGTTTGGAATAATACTTATGCTAATAACAAATTACTTTAAAACACATAGAAATAATAAGGAAAATAAAATGATATCAGATGGTTTTAGAGATTTTCCAGGTTATGACAGAAGAAAATATCCGGATAAAATAAGAAGAGTTACAGCCGGTTCAGGCGGTGAAGCCTTCTTAATATTGGGTACTGATAAAACGGTTTTGATGGATTGTGGAATGGCGTATTGCGCTGAAGATATGATAGGTAATATTAAAGAAATTCTGACAGCAGAGAATAGAAAACTGGATATGATTTTTTTGTCACACACACATTATGATCATATTGGAGGATTGCCATATGTTCTGAAAACATGGCCGGAAGCTATCGTTTACGGTGCAGATTATTGTAAACGGGTTTTTGCCAGTAATGGAGCTAAGTCTAAAATGGCAGAACTGGGTAAAGTTGCCTGGGAAAAATATAAAAATCATGGGAATGAAGAAATATTAATGGAAGGTTTGAAAATCGATCAAATACTTAATGATTTTGACAGAGTATATTTAGGAGAAGAGTATATTGTTGCTATTGAAACAAAAGGGCATACAGATTGTTCTATGACTTATGTTTTAGAACCTGATGGGATAATGTTTGCGAGTGAAAGCACCGGGGTTTTAGAATCTCCGGATTTTATGCATATACCAATATTAAAAAGTTATCAAGAGTCGATGGATGCACTTAATAAATGCAAAGGCTATCCTGTTAAGCATTTAATCTCTCCACATTATGGACACGTCCCGGATTTTTTCATTGATGATTACTGGAAGATTTTCATTGAATCTGCAGAAGAAAAGAAAAATTATCTTTATCAATTATACATTGCTGAATTGAACTTTGAAGAGATTTTAGAGGATTATACTGAAAAATACTGGAGCAGTGCAAGAGAAGCTGAACAACCGAAGGAAGCCTTTCAGGAAAATGCAAAAAATATAATAAAAGCAATAATGAAAGATTTTAGGTAATGAAAGATTTTGAGATCAAGTATGAATTTTAGATGAAATATGATAATAAAAATTCGTATAAAAGATAGGTAGTTACGTGAACAATAAATATTAGTTAGGAGAAATTTAATGCTGTTTTCATCATTAATATTCATATTATGTTTTTTACCTGTTGTTACAATATTGTATTATACTATATTCCGTTTCAGCAGAAAACTGCAAAATGTTTTACTGCTGTTTTCAAGTTTGGGGTTTTATGCATGGGGCGAACCCTGGTTTGTTCTCATCATGATTACCTCTATTATTTTTAACTGGTTTTTTGGATTAATGATTTCAAAATTCAAAACCAGAAAGGTGGCAGAAAGAACGATTATCATATTGATGCTCTTATTTAATCTATCTATTATTTTTGTATTCAAGTATTTAATGTTTACGATTGATAATCTGAACAGATTTTTCAAGATGGATATTACAACTTTGCATATTATTTTACCAATTGGTATTTCATTTTTCACTTTTCAGGCGATTTCATATGTGATTGATATATATAGGGGAAAGGGAACTGCCCAAAAAAATCCCTTAAATGTGGGCTTGTATATTTCGTTTTTTCCTCAACTTATTGCAGGACCAATCGTTAGATATGAGACCGTAGCGGATCAAATTATGAACAGAAAAGAAACAATCAGCGGTTTCTCAGAAGGTGTCACCAGATTTCTGGTGGGGTTTTCCAAAAAAATATTATTGGCAAATAATTTTGCTCTGCTGGCGGACAAGGCATTTTCTGTTCAAAGTGATCAGCTTTCTTTTTCATTTGCCTGGTTTGGCGCTATCTGCTACACGTTGCAAATATATTTTGACTTTTCCGGGTATTCTGATATGGCGATTGGGCTTGGCAGAATGTTCGGCTTTAAATTTCCGGAAAACTTTAATTATCCTTATATATCCAAATCAACGACTGAATTCTGGAGAAGGTGGCATATCTCTCTTGGGTCCTGGTTTAGAGATTACGTATATTTTCCATTAGGCGGGAGCAGATTTAATAATAAGGCCAGAGTAGTTTTTAATCTCTTAGTCGTCTGGTCACTAACGGGGCTTTGGCATGGAGCAAATTGGACATTTGTTTTATGGGGACTTTTATATTTTGTTTCAATATCAATCGAAAAATTAACCGGGTTTGAAAAACTTGGAGAAACAAAAGGTCACTCTTTCAATCTGTCTTTCTTAAAACATACCTACACGCTTTGCCTTGTAATGTTCGGATGGGTACTTTTTAGAGCAGAGAATATTTCGTATGCCTTTGATTATATGAAAGCAATGCTTTCATTTGGAAGTGGTCCGTTTATTGATATAAACACCTTTGTGTATTTCAATGAAAACTGGGTTTTTATAATCTGTGGAATACTTTCTTCAATGCCTTTAGGCAAGGCTTTTAACAGATGGCTGTATAATGACAAAGAAAACAGAGGGAAAAAAATATTTGTTTACATCTGGCCTTTTATTTATTCGCTCGGTTTGATTTCCCTGTTTTTAATTTGCATGTCCTATTTAGTAAAGGGTGCTTATAATCCATTTATTTACTTTAATTTTTAGAATCTGGAGAAGAGATGTTAAAAGACAAATTAACTGCATTATTATTTGTTATTGTAACAATTGGACTATTGGTAGGTATGTTTACCTACGAAGATAATAGCCCTATTCGTGATTTTTTGACTGAATATCGGAATACGGTCACTGAAGGAACACCTGCAATTGATAGAATTACCGGTGCGATAGATGCGGCTGATACTATTATGATCAGAGATACATACAGACGCTCAGATTTTAATGAATTATTTGGGCTTGTGCAAAAGAGTCTTGGGAAAAAAATATTGCAGGATTCCGGGTATGGTGAAATATATAAAACTACTGATAATCAGATTATTTTTTCTGTCAGTGAAAAAAATGTTATGTCAGCAGTTAAAAGTATGGTTGAACTGAAAAAAGAATTGGACAAAGCAGGAATTCCGCTACTGTATGTACAGGCACCATTTAAAGTTTCTGGTGACGAACAAACTTTACCTGTAAACATTACTGATTATGCAGATAGAAATGCAGATCGTTTTCTGGAAGGATTAAAAGACAATGATATTAAATATCTGGATCTCAGACCTCTCCTAAGAGATGGACGCAAGACGCAGAAGGAATTGTTTTTTGATACAGACCATCATTGGAGAATAGAGACTGCTTTTGATGCTACCTGGCATATAGGCAGATTGCTAAACAAGGAATATGGATTTAAGATTGACGAAAAACTAATGAATCTCCAATCATACCATGTAAGAATATATGAAAACTTTTTCCAGGGGTCAATGGGCAGAAGAGTTGGGGTTCTATATGGAGGAGTAGATGACTTTACGTATATATCACCAGATTTTCCGACAAATCTTACGGTTGAGCAACACGATAAGGGCTATGATGCAGTTACATCGGGAGCTTTTGAAGATGTAATGATTGTAAAAAGCAACATAGATGAAAATAAGCCAATAGATACAAACAGGTATGCGGTGTACAGGGGAGACAATGCTGAACTGGTTTTCAAGAACAATCTGATGGCAGCAAATAGTGTGATTCTTATTAAAGATTCTTTTGGATTACCGGTATATTCATTTCTTGCGCCAGCTATAAAAATAACAAGTGCTTTAGATATGAGATATTTTGATAAAAATGTGGTAGAATATGCAAAGGGGAATAATCCTGATGTTGTAATCATAATGTATAATGCAGACAGTTTTAATGATGAAATGTTTGACTTTAAGTTAGATCAAGGGGGGGAAAATGAATAATTCAAGAGGGCTTAAAAAAATTGCTTCTTTGTTTTTGTGCCTGTTTTTAATAGGCAGCACTTTTACCGGGTTTGGGTATCAGGATGGTTTTGGAAATATTTCTTTTGAATCATCTAAAATAATATTCAATGAGGTTTCTTATGGCGAGTTGGTTGCACAAAATCCTGCAAACGGATTAGCACATGCTTATGTCATCAATGCAAATAACCAGACCAATGGCATAAAAGCTATGGTTTTTAATGGTGAAGTACGAGGCACATATACTTTGGCAAATATGATTAAGTATGCTGAGGAACAGGGATATAAGGTATTGGCGGGAATTAACGGTGATATATTTGACACCTCAACCGGGACGCCAAAAGGTTTGACGATGCATCAGGGTAATATTATTACTTCTGGCTATGCGCCGGACCGTTCACTGGCTTTTGACAGTGAAGGGAAAGCTTCCCTGCAATATATTAATTTGACATATGGTTTAAAAGGTTTTATTAATTCAACACAGACCATCGTAACAACAACGCCAGCTGTCACAAATACTTCAGATGATGGTATTGAAGTTGTTATTACACCAGAAGAAAGCACTACATCATCGAATGTAACGCAAAAAGAATTCACAACGAAAATCGGCTTTTTCAATGTGCCTCAGGGAGGCTCAAACGGATTGCATTTATTTAACAGACATTACAGCAAATCGACCAGGACTTCAGGGAATTGTGTTGAAGTGGTTATAGACACCGGGAGTTCGGATAACATCCAGTTAAAAGTAAATAATACGATTAAAGGTGTTGTTAAATCAGTAAAGATGAACACTTGCAACACGCCGATTGGTGCTTCAGAGGTTGTACTTTCAGCCGTTGCCAACTCCACTTCAGCGCCGACACTGAACAACATGGCAGTGGGCAGCGAGGTTGAAATCTCAGTTACAGACAACAAAAATACAGGGCTTGAAAATACAGTAGATGCAATGGGGATTTATTATTCAATCGTTGCCAATGGCGTAATTGATACAACCGGCACAAACCCAAATCCAAGAACAGTAGTTGGAATCAAGGAAAATGGCAGTCTTGTCTTATATGTTGTAGATGGCAGACAGCCTACAATATCAAATGGACTTGGTTTAATTGACACAGCAAGACATATGATCTCTCTTGGCTGCGTTTCAGCTTTCAACATGGATGGCGGCGGCTCGTCAGTTTTATACGCAAGGCTTCCAGGACTTGAAAGCGGAGCAACTCTAAAAAATTCACCTGCCCAATCCTCTCAAAGAAGCGTTTCAAATGGGCTGCTTCTGGTATATAAGGGGACTGGCAGCAGTGTGGCTGAAAATCTTCATATATACCCCGAATTAACACTTTCAATGTCTGGTGCAGATGTTCAAATAAAAACATATGCATCAAATAATCTTTATGAAAAAGTGAATATTCCGGGAACTGTTTCTTACAGCCTTTCTGGAGAGGAAGGAAGTATCTCCAACAATGGTCTTTTTACAGCAGGTGCCACTCCGGGACGTGTCATAATTAATGCATCAAGCGGCACACTTTCCGGTACAACAGATGTTGAGATTGTAGATCCAAGCAATTTATCATTCGCACCATCAGTTTCGAAATTAATTTTGGATATCAGTCAAACGGCAGATATTGATATGAACGTTAAAACCGGAGCATCTAAAGTTAATTCTAAAGATAGTTTATTTAACTGGAGCTGTGATCCGGAAATTGGTATAATAGATCAAAATGGTAAATTTATCGCGACTTCTGTTAATAATGTGAACGGTAATGTTTACATCGAATTTAACGGGAATAAAATCACGATACCAGTAAAGGTTGGGAAAGAAATCCTCGATTTTGCAGACACAAAAGATCACTGGGCCAGAGAATTCATTGGAAAGATGGCGGCCAGAGGTTTTGTCAGTGGAGTTGGTGACAATATGTTTATGCCGGATGCACAAATTACAAGAGCGCAGTTTCTTGCCATGCTGGCGAAAACATTGCCAGATTTGAATTTAGACAGTTATCAAAAAACCGGTTTTATGGATGTGACTTCAACTGACTGGTATTGCAAATATGTAAACTGGGGATTTGGAAACAGTATTGTAAATGGTTTAGATGAAAAAACTTTTGCTCCGAATTCCTACATTACCAGAGAACAAATGACTATTATGCTATGCAATTTTTCCAGGTCTCTGGGAGTTGCAATGCCGCAAATAACAGCTGGAATAACTTTTCCGGATTCAACTAAAATCAGCCCGTGGGCAGCAGATTATGTGGCTACTGTTGTTGGCGCCGGAATCATGAATGGTGACTCAACCGGCGTATTCATGCCTCAGGGTCTGGCAACCAGAGCGCAGGCTGTTAAAACAGTTTATGTCTTTAATAACATTAAAGATGGAATAAAATGAGAGGTAATTAATAATGATAAATATAAAAGAACTGGATTGCGGGATTAGAATCGCTATGGAGGAGATTACCCATGTTCAATCCGTTTCCATTGGAATATGGGTCAAAGCAGGTGCAGTGGATGAGAATAATAATGTTTCCGGCATTTCTCATTATATTGAACACATGCTATTTAAAGGAACAAATGACAGGAACGCAAAACAGATTGCTGAGGATGTTGATAAAATTGGCGGTCAAATAAATGCGTTTACCGGGAAGGAAGCAACATGTTACTATATTAAAACGTTAACATCAAATACTGAAACGGCTGTAAATATCCTGTTGGACATGTTTTTAAATTCAAAGTTTGACAATAAAGAAATGATAAAGGAAAAACAGGTAATATTAGAGGAAATAAAGATGATTGAGGATTCCCCTGAAGATGATGTACATGATATAATATGCGAACTGATTTTTAAGGGACATAACCTGGAGAATTCAATAATAGGAACGCCAAAATCACTAAAAGGTATTGAAAGAGAGACTATTTTAAAATATCTTGATGAAGAGTATACTAGAGATAATATCGTTGTGTCTGTTTCTGGTAATTTTAATGAAGGAGAGATTTGCGCGTTATTTGAAGATAAATTAAGTGCGTTAAAACGTTCCAAGCTATTAAAAGGAAAAATTCATTCAGAGTATACACCGAATTATAAAGTTAAGGTGAAAGATATTGAGCAAACTCATATTTGTCTTGGCACCAGAACTTTTGGAATTGCTGACGACAGACATTACGCTTTAATTCTACTGAATAATATTATGGGAGGCAGTATGAGCTCCAGACTGTTCCAAAACATCAGGGAAGAAAAAGGGCTGGCTTATTCAGTATATTCTATGGCAAATTCATTTGAACAGGAAGGCTATTATAATATATACGCCGGTGTAAGCCATAATAAAATTAAAGATGTCATTCTTGCCATTAAAGAAGAACTTGTTTCACTGAAAGAAAACGGCGTCAGTGAAGATGAACTTTCCACAGCTAAAGAACAATTAAAGAGCTCCTATATTTTCAGCCAGGAAAATGTCAATGGAAGAATGTTTTCCATCGGTAAAAGCACCATATTGCTTGGCAAGGTCTATACACCGGAAGAGATCATAGAAGGAATTGACAAGGTAACGCTAGAGGATATTAAAGAAGTATCTGAATTGATTTATGATGTCAGAAATTATTGCGGAGTTGCTATCACTAATCAGAAAATCGATCTGAAGGAGATATTGCTTTCTTAGGAGATGTTTAAATGGAAATTAAAATTATCAGTGCAAACGGAACCTACCCTTCTTACGAAACAAAGGAATCTGCAGGAATGGATGTAAGAGCTTTTCTTGAAAGTTCAATAATTCTTCTTCCTGGAGAACGAAAGTTAATTCCAACCGGCTTGTATATTGAACTGCCTGCAGGTTATGAGGCTCAAATAAGGGCAAGAAGCGGTCTTGCTTTGAATTATGGAATAAGTCTGGTCAATGGTGTAGGAACCATCGACAGCGATTACAGAGGGGAAATAGGGGTAATCCTGATTAATCTTGGCAAGGAAGATTTTACTGTCAGCAACGGGGATAGAATTGCTCAGATAATTATTGGTAAGTATGAAAGAATAACGTGGATTGAGGAAAAAAAATTATCTGATACGGAAAGAGGTCCGGGAGGTTTTGGCCACACTGGATTATAAATATTAAAATATTAATGAAAGATGAGGTTGTATATGCTTGGACTAAAAAAGAAGGAAGATGTTTTTTTTGAGTTATTTATTGAATCATCCGCGAAGGTAATCATCGTAGGAGAAACTTTTCTGGATTTGGTACACAATTATAAAAATGTAGAAGATAAGGTTTCTAATTTAAAGGTTCTTGAAACAGATTGCGATATGCAGGCACATAAAATACTGAAAAAATTGAATGAATCCTTTATTACTCCTTTTGATAGAGAGGATATTTATAATATCGCCCGTGATATGGATGATATTGTAGATTGCATTGAAGAGGTTGCCAACAGATTCATGATATTTGACGTAAAAGAAATGAGACCTGAAGCTATCGTCATGTCAGATTTAATCATGCAGGGCATAAGAGAATTAGATGTTTTATTTAAACATTTAAAGGAAATAAAGCTTAACACAATCGTGCGGGAACAAATTATTGAAGTTAACAGAATTGAAAACGAAGGAGATATTATTTACAGAAAAGCATTAACAAAGCTTTTTAAAAATGAAAAGGATCCTGTTGAAATTATTAAGTGGAAGCAGCTTTATGAACTTCTCGAAGAAAGCATGGATTCCTGCGAAAACGTGGCCAATATAATGGAAGGCCTGGTAATGAAGCATGCTTAGCGGAATACTTTTACTGGTTGTTGTTTTTGCTTTGATTTTCGAGTTTATCAACGGATTTCACGATACTGCAAATGCAATAGCTACATCAGTCTACACCAGGGCTTTAACAGCCAGAAGGGCAATTATTTTAGCTGGAACAATGAATTTCCTTGGAGCTCTGGCAAGTGAAAAAGTTGCAATGACAATTTCAAAGGGATTGGTTAATGTTCAGCTTGAACAATATGTTATTTTGGCGGCACTGATTGCCGCAATTATCTGGAATCTGTTTACCTGGTGGAGCTGTATACCCAGCAGTTCGTCCCATGCTCTAATCGGAGGGCTTCTAGGAGCAACAATTGTATATTCTTCATCCTTACAGAATATTATGTGGACAGGAGTCTTTCAAAAGATAATCATTCCCTTGGTTACATCGCCATTGATTGGTTTTTTGATGGGATTTCTGTTGATGTCAAGTTTGTATAAAGCCTTTGCAAACTGGTCACAAAACAAGGTAAATGTGATGTTTTTAAAACTCCAGGTTGTTTCTGCTGCATTTGTTGCCTTTGCTCATGGAAATAATGATGCTCAAAAGACGATGGGTATCATTACTTTGGCATTAATTACTGGCGGAGCTCTTAATGGAGATGACGGAATACCACTTTGGGTCAAAATCGCCTGCGCAACCACGATGGCGCTTGGCACATCTGTTGGTGGCTGGAGAATTATGAAGACCATGGGTGGTGGGGTTACAAAGCTTCAGCCTGCCAGTGGCTTTGCAGCGCAAACTTCGGCAGCAATCGTTATAGAAGTGATGTCATTTTTTGGCGCACCGGTCAGCACAACACAAGTCATTACATCGTCAGTAATGGGAGCGGGAACTGCTAAGAGAGCGTCCGCAGTTAAATGGGGAATTGCTAAAGGAATTGTAGTTGCGTGGGTTGTAACTCTGCCAATCACTATGATTCTAGGAGGAACTATCGTTTACATAATGAATTTATTCATGTAGGAGCGTTATGATATTAAGAGAAGATCTGGAAAAAAGAGAATACAGAATCCTTTCTCCGCTTGCAGCTAAGTCAGCTGAATCAAAGGGGCGAGAACATGAGGAGGCAAAATGCGAATTCAGAACGGATTTCCAAAGGGACAGGGATAGAATTGTTCATTCAAAATCCTTCAGAAGACTTATGCATAAAACACAGGTTTTTCTGGCACCGGAGGGAGATCATTTCAGGACCAGATTGACACATACACTTGAAGTGTCCCAGATAGCCAGGACCATTGCCAGGGGATTAGGTTTAAACGAGGATTTAGCTGAAGCTATTGCGTTGGGCCATGATTTGGGGCATACGCCGTTTGGACACAATGGAGAATTTTTCCTTTCAGAAATACACCCTGGAGGATTTAAACATAACGTTCAAAGTCTTCGTGTTGTAGAAATTTTAGAGGGTGAAAAAGAATATACCGGAATCAATCTTACTATTGAAGTCAGGGATGGAATTTTAAACCATACCGGTACTGTTTTGCCAATGACGCTGGAAGGGCAAATAGTTAAAATCAGTGATAGAATTGCCTATATTAATCATGATATTGATGATGCAATCAGAAGTAAGGTCATCAGCTTTGACTGTCTGCCAAAAGAGTGCATAAAGGTTCTTGGCATTGATCACAGAAGCAGAATAAATACACTGGTTGGTGACGTAATAAAAAACAGCGACGGTAAAGACAGGATTTTACAAAGCCTGCCATGCAGTGAGAGTATGGATGATTTGAGGACATATATGTTTGAGAATGTATATCATAACAACATTGTTAAAAAAGATGAGGATTTAGATAAGGTTAAAAATATTATTTTTTCTTTGTATAACTATTATTTTCAGAAACCAGAGTTCCTTCCAGAAGAAGGGCAAGGGATGATTTTGAAATATGGTGTCAATGAAGTTGTTAAAGATTATATTGCGGGAATGACAGACCGTTTTGCAATGAATTTATATGATGATCTTTTCATTCCAAAAGGCTGGAAATAAACAAATCTATAAAAAATATGAATATTTGAAAAATAAAAAAAGGGATATGCTGATTTTTGTAGAATATTACTATATGAAAATATAATACTCTTTGGAGAAATAATGAGCATATCAATGAATGATAATACGGTAGATGAAATTAAAAGCAGGTGTAACATTGTAGATGTTATCGGGCAAGTGGTTCCCCTGAAAAAAACAGGGAGCAATCATAAAGGAGTTTGCCCCTTCCACAATGAAAAGACACCTTCTTTTGTTGTGTCAGAAACAAAGCAGATTTACACCTGTTTTGGATGTGGGGCAACGGGAGATGCCATTGAATTTGTTGAGAGATATTATAACCTGGAATTTAAAGAAGCCATAGAGAAAATAGCCGGGCAGTATGGAATTGAAATAAAAAGCACTTCGCCTGGTGATGGAAAAAGAGAAGAACTTTATGAAATCAACAGGGAAGCGGCCACTTTTTTTTACAAAGCGTTTATTAAAGACAGCAATACTGGGTACAATTATATGAAGAAACGTGGAATTGATATTTCAACATTAAAAAAATTTGGTGTCGGATATGCGGATTCGGAGTGGGATAGCCTGTATAATCACTTCAAAGAAAGAGGAACGGACGTAAAACTACTGATTGAATTGGGTTTAGTTTCCGAATCAAGGGGTAAATACTTTGATAAGTACAGAAATAGAATTATATTTCCGATAATAAATACAAGGGGCAAAATAATCGGGTTTGGCGGAAGAGCAATTGGAGATGATTCACCAAAGTACTTGAATTCTCCTGAATCAAAAGTTTTTATGAAAAAAAATAATTTATACGGCATAAATCTTACGAGACAAGAAATAGATAAAGAGGATTATGCCATTCTGGTGGAAGGGTATATGGATGTTATTTCTTTATATGAAAGCGGAATTAGAAATGTTTGTGCTTCTTTAGGAACTGCCCTTACTGAAAATCAGGCAAAGCTGCTGAAAAGGTATACAAACAATATAGTGTTGTCCTATGATGCTGACGTGGCAGGTCAGACCGCTTCTCTCAGAGGAATGGATATTCTGTATAAAGAAAATTGTAAAGTTAAAGTACTTCAGGTGTCAGAAGGCAAAGATCCGGATGAATTTGTCAGAAAAAAAGGAAAAGAAGCGTTTATTAGACTGGTAAAGGAAGCGTTGCCTTATGCTGATTATAAGCTATATTTATTGAAAAACAAGTATGATATGAATACAACAGAGGGAAGCATAGATTTACTTAAAGAATCTGCTAAAATCCTTAAAGAGTTAACCCCTATAGAAGCTGAGGCTTATATAAAAAAGCTGGCAAAGGATACAAAAATATCAGAAAGTGCAATCCGTTTTGAGGTGAATGGTCTTAATAAGGAACCTGTACCTCAAAGAATTCATTATGAAAGCGAAACTGAAAACAGCGGGAAAGAACTTTTACCAACTGATATGCTCGAAAAAAATATCATTAAAATACTTCTTTTAAAAAGTTCCTATATAAATAAAGTTAAATCTATAGAGAACCCTTTCTTGAGCGAAAGCGGTAAAAAAATATTTGAAATGATTGTTTCAATCACAAAGGATATTGAGGAAGTAGATATCAGAAAATTGCAGGACAGTCTTGAAGAACGAGAGAGAAATATTTTAAACGATATAATGGAAAACGTACATCTGGCTGGAAAAGAGGAAATAATTTTTAACGATTGTATTCATAACATTAATAATCGAATAGTGATTAGAAAAGAAAGAGATTTGATTTTTAGATTGTCTATGGCGGATGAAGAGGAAAATATTGAAAAAATAAATGAAATTACTAAAGAATTAATGGAATTACAAAAATTAAAAAATGTTGATAGGAGATAATGCGATGAGTTACGAACAGGTTAATGAAGAGAAAAGGGTGGAATACATCCATGACTTAACAGAAAAAGCAAAGGTAAAAGGAAGTATTACCTACAGGGAGGTTGCTGAGATGCTTGAATCTGTTGATATGGATAAAGATCAGATTGATGAGGTTTATGAAAATCTGATGGCTATTGGGATAGAGGTTACTTCTGAGGCGGATCCGGAAGATTTTGTCATATTAAAGCTTGATCATGAAGAAGTTGAACCTGATGTTGATATAGCCACAGTGGAAGAAGTACCTGTTGAAGCTGATATAGAAACGGTAATTCCAAAAGGGATTTCAGTCGATGATCCAGTAAGAATGTACTTGAAGGAAATAGGCAAAGTTTCTCTTTTATCCGGGGATGAAGAAATTGAACTGGCAAAGAGAATGGAGCTTGGAGATGAAGAAGCGAAGGGCAGGTTATGCGAGGCGAATCTTAGATTGGTAGTGAGCATTGCCAAAAGATATGTTGGAAGAGGAATGCTGTTTCTTGATCTTATCCAGGAGGGGAATCTGGGATTAATTAAGGCTGTAGATAAATTTGACTGGAGAAAGGGATATAAATTCAGCACATATGCAACATGGTGGATACGACAGGCGATAACCCGTTCGATTGCAGATCAGGCAAGAACTATTCGCATACCTGTACATATGGTGGAGACAATAAATAAACTTATAAGAATATCAAGACAATTGCTTCAGGAGTTTGGCAGAGAACCTACCCCGGAAGAAATTGCAGAGGAAATGGATATTTCGGTGGAAAAAGTAAGAGAAATTCTAAAAATTGCACAGGAACCCGTATCCCTGGAAACACCGATTGGAGAAGAGGAAGACAGTCATTTAGGGGATTTCATACCTGACGAGGATGTTCCTGCACCCGCAGAAGCCGCAGCATTTTCAATGCTGAAGGAGCAGTTGATAGAGGTTTTGGATACACTCACAGAAAGAGAGCAGAAAGTTTTGAAATTAAGATTTGGCCTTGAAGACGGCAGAGCCAGAACGCTTGAAGAGGTAGGTAAAAGATTTGACGTGACAAGGGAAAGAATTAGACAAATTGAAGCGAAAGCTCTTAGAAAACTAAGACATCCAAGCAGAAGCAAAAAATTGAAAGATTATCTGGAATAAATAGGGAAGATAGATGATAAAATTATCTGAAAGACTGGAAATCATAGCAAATTTAATTGATGAAAATGAAACCATGGCCGATATAGGAACAGACCATGGTTTTTTGCCTGTTGCACTTTGGGAAAGAGGTATCTGCAAAAAGATAATACTTTCGGATGTGAATAAGGGCCCGCTAGAAAAAGCAAGTCAAAACATCAAAGCAACAAATCCTGGGATTGAATTTGATTTACGGCTTGGAAATGGTTTGGAAACAATTTCATCGGGAGAAGTAAGCACACTGGTAATTGCAGGAATGGGAGGAGTGCTCATTACAGAAATTCTGGGGGCTGACCTTGAAAAGAGCAAAAGTTTTAAAAAAATCATCCTTCAGCCAAGAAACGGTCAAAGCAAACTGCGATACTGGTTATTGACAAATGGGTTTGATATAATAAAAGAAGAACTGGTAAAAGAAGGGTTTTATATTTGTGAAATCATTGCAGCAAAACCTGCTCATACAGTGTCAAATGAAAATATTGATTGGGTTGAAATGAATTTTGAACTTCCTGAAATTGAAATGATTAAAGGAAATCAATTGATCAGAGAATTTGTCAACAAAAAAATAAATATCGAAAAAAAAATAATCAAGAAAATTATTTCTGGAGGTAACAAAGAATTTCCATTGAATAAAGAAAAAATATTACGCTCAGAAGACTGGATGATATTCATGGGAAAATATTTAGAAAAGGTGGATGAAAATAATGGGAATCGAATATTCTGATTTAATTGAACTGATCGAGGTCATTGCACCCCAATTTCTTATGGAAGAATGGGATAATTCAGGCATACAAATAAAAACATCAAACAGTAATATTGAGAAAATTATGGTGGCACTTGAGATTAGAGACGATGTAATACAAGAGGCAATTCTAAATAAAGTTGACTTGATTATTACACATCATCCATTGATTTTTCATGAAATAAATCAAATTAATACAGATGATA
>Ga0209386_1000680_pt1 | contig 15732 bp, 10 predicted proteins | sample NGEPertwo_FD_184510 | JGI IMG/M metagenome (GOLD analysis project Ga0209386, IMG submission 184510) | Arctic peat soil microbial communities from the Barrow Environmental Observatory site, Barrow, Alaska, USA - NGEE Permafrost154B-two... | ecosystem: Environmental > Terrestrial > Soil > Wetlands...
ACATCCTTCTGTTCATCTTTTTTATTCAGCCTTCGGTTAATGACAGACAAAGTTAGATAATCACCGTACTTGAATAGGAGCATCACCGGCATAGGGAATATTTTGTTTATCTCGCGGGTAATCTGCGCCAGTGCGCTTCTGGAATAATCTGTTTTGTTAAGCTCGATGGCAAAGAAAAGATAGGTTTCGATGATGGTATTATTCACCTTCTTAGTATCAAAAATGGTCCGTTGGTCAGATAATTCCTCCTGAGTCAACTGAAATAAGAGGTCAATACTTTTCCAGTCATCAACCATAGCCTTCGTTTCATTAAAGGATGTATCAGGTTCTAAAAAGGATTCTTTAAAGAAGCGATAGGTCTTTTCAATAAAAGGATTCTGTCGATCTGTCTTGTAGCCGAGTTTAGCAAAGAGATTCAGAGCATTTTGAGAAATACTGCCACTTAGAAATGCCCTAATTGATAATTCAATTGAATGTTTCAATTCTATTTCATTCATTATATTACCTCACTATTAGCCAGGTTATTAATTCAAAATCTTCCATTTCGTTTATTTGCTCAGTTATAGGTATCAACACTGCTCCCCGATCAGTAGTCAGCCTGATGTTCCCCTTTTTCTTGAATACATGAACAATTTCACTCACTGCCTTTTTTAAAAGACCTGAGTACTTGTCCATATTTTCACCATTAGATGTCTCACCATTAAACAGCGTGCAAAGTTTATCATAAGGTGCTTTTTGGTTTTGGCAAAGTAAACGGTATATTTCAAGAATCTGCTTGGCGTTGGTATAATTATAGCGAACAGTTCCGTCATCCCGAATATAAACAAGAAAATAGGGATTCAATGGATTTACTTCTTCGTTGCCACCACTTTCCCCTTTCTGTGCTAAACAATAAATCACTCCGGGTTTGATAATATCTTTTTCTGATGATGAAATATCTCTGCCGGTTATCAGTCCGGCGTAGGCGCCGCCCGGTGCGGGGACAACAGCATAAAGCCCCATTGGTGAGTTTTTCAATCTGAGGCGATTGTTTTCTACAAAGTTCATTAGTTCTATCCTGAAATCATCGAGTGTAAAGTCAGTTAGGGAAATTGTTTCATCCATATCTTCCAGATCAAGCACCTCGTTTTGAAGCTTTTTTAGTTGCTTATTCCGATATTTTAGATCGTCAGTGATAAGTTCTTCCAGCTGCTCCGTATTTAATATATTGTCTTCTCCGGTTGCGGTAACATCCACTAGTGCCATACGTGCCTCAACCCGTTCTTTCAGGTTGATATAATTATCCAGGTCTTTGGTCGGCCAAAAATTCACCAGTTGAATGGTTTTATTAATGCTTCCCAAACGGTCAATACGACCAAAGCGCTGAATAATTCGTACCGGGTTCCAATGAATATCGTAATTAACGAGATAATCACAATCCTGAAGGTTTTGTCCTTCACTAATACAGTCGGAAGCAATGAGAAGGTCAATTTCTTCTTCTTGAGAAAGAGAAGCCATCATGGAGCGGTTTTTTGATAAAGGAGAGAAGTTGACCAAAATACTGTCATAGTCATTTTTACCTAAAGTTGTCTGGGTGTAGTTTCCACAGACCAGAGCGCAATGAAGCTTAAATTCCTTTACGTACCAATCTTTTATATTGTCATAGAGGTATTGTGCGGTATCGGTAAAGGCGGTAAATACGATAACTTTTTTATTTTCTCTATTTATCGGAGAAGCGATTTTCTTTATGATTAAATTTTTTAGTTCTTTTAATTTTGCATCCCTCTCCGGGGTTACAGCTCTGGCATTATTTAACAGATCAATCAAGGCATCCTTGTCTTTTTGTAAATCCAACTGCCATCTTCCAAGTTCCAGATCAGCAAGATCAAATTTTAGTTTTTTTCCTACCTGCCATTGGTCGAGATCTTCTCCATTTTCTTCCAGCTCTTCCTCATTAGGAGTGAAGTTATCCAGGGATTCTTCCTGATTTTCTTTATTTGTTTCTAAAAAGTCATTGATCTTTTTTTCCAGATTTTCTATTTTCTGGATGGTTCTATCCAGAGAAATTTCAAATGATTCGATGGAGCTTTCCAATCTTTTAAGATAGTTTATCTTCATCATTCCGATCAGAAAATTTTCACGGTCAGCCTGCTTAAAGGCAAGAATCTCTGTTTCTGCCATTTCTTCGTATTTTTTCTGCTTTTCAAGTTTCACATAGGCAGAAGGATTAAAGATAGATAATTTGTACTCCAGTATTTGTTTGTTAATCCGATCATAAGAGGGAAAACGATTTTCCAGGTCAATATCCGGATAAATTGAATAAGGCTTGTTTCGTTCGGGAAAGCTGCCCATTGTCTCTAGGTTGTAGAAATTTTTTAGGTGTTTTCGGGAACGAGCAATGGTCAATTCATCCAATAGTTTAAAAAAGGAGGAATCAAGTCGTTCGATAAGTTCTTTCATATTCTTTAATTTGTTTGTCGGATCAGCCCAGCGGGTAAAATTATTCTGGGCATTTTTAAGCGTAACTCCTATATTCTTTATTTTGCATGAGTCAAATAAGGCGTCTTCTTTTCCCTCGGTAATAAAGGATAGCTGATTTCGCAAATCACGCAGGGAATTATTGACCGGAGTAGCCGAAAGCATCAGCACTTTTGTTTTAACACCAGACTTGATGACTTTTTCCATGAGCCATTTTGCCCGGTTCATTTTGAATTTTCCGTCATCTTTCTGTTTTTCCATGGGATTGCCCCGGAAGTTGTGTGATTCATCTATAACGACCAGATCATAAGCTCCCCAATTGAAGTTTTCCAGGTCGATTCCATTGGCATCGGAATAACCTGATTCTCGTGCCATGTCGGTATGATAGAGAACGGAATAATTAAACCTGTCTCGTTTAAAGGGATTTAATGAATGATTCTGGCTTGCCTGATAAACGGTCCAGTTACCGGTCAATTTTTTGGGACATACAACCAGGACACGGGCATTGAGAAGTTCAAAGTATTTAATCACCGCCAATGCTTCAAAGGTTTTACCCAGGCCAACACTATCGGCAATAATACATCCATTGTGTTTTAATATTTTATTAATGGCTCCCTTTACGCCATCTTTCTGAAAATCATAGAGGATATCCCATATTTCACTATCATAGAAACCAGTTCGTTCATCTAACAAGCCGCCTTTTTTCTGTTCGTCAAGGTAGTCTTCGAAGATATGAAATAGGGTCTTGAAATAGATAAACTCTGGCTCATTCTCTATATATAATTGTTCAAGATATTTTAAAACCTGCTCTTTTACATCTTCAACCAGACCGGTTTGATCATTCCAGATAGAATCAAACCAGCTTTTTAATTCCTGGCGGTCTCTGTCACTATCAATAATCAGGTTTAACTCTATATTTTTACTGCCTCCCAGCCCAAGACCATTTACCGTAAAATTTGAGCTTCCTGCAATGGCTTTTTCTATGCCGCTTTCCTGTTTTATGTGATAAAGTTTCCCATGAAGAAAGTTAGGTTTAACCATGGAGCGGATTTCAGTCTTTTCTTTTATCCAGTCGGAGCATTCCTTAGATATGGTTTTTTGGGTGAGCCTGCTTTCCAGCGGTATAGATAATTTATCATCTTCTATCTTAAAATCCCTGGTGTTTACTTTATCTGGGTCCATGGATTTAATAAATGTAGGTTCGCCAAAAAGAAATTTCAGTTTATTGATTCCATCAAGATTGCCTTTTAATTGATGATAAGCATAAATCGTGAAGTAAGCTGAAACTATTGAAACTTCAGAATTAGTTGAAATGGCCTTTTTAAGAAAATCTCCTACGGTCCCATGTAAATGATTATCACGAATGGATGAATAACTCATTTTTCTTTTCTCCTTTTTCGCTCTACGCTTAGTGCATAACGTTAAGGGTGGATGTTCTTGAAAAATTATTGGGAATTTTTTGTCTTAGTTATTTTATTATTTTGTGAAATATTTGATACTTTGATTACATTTATCCTAAAAATATCTAAAATACTTTAGCTTTTAATTCTTTTAAAATTTTTTTTAGCATTTTTATATTCAAAAAGGATTCTATAAAGGCGTTCTTTTTTGTAAAAAGCTTTTTTTACTTAACACAAAATGACATTCAATGTTTCCCCTCTCACCCTGCCTTCTCCCCTCAAGGGCGAGGGAATATAAATGAGTATTTTTATAATTATACCACACGGCTACGACTACTGTATGGCAATAATTATTAAAATAATTGAAAAAAATTGAAAAAAGTTTGGTTTTTCTTAATTTTTTTTAAGAAAAGCTATGATTTTGTAGAAAACAAACTGTTATCTATATACTATATCGATTGTTAAAAATCCTTCTTTTTTGGAAAATTGTTTTAATTTATTTAGTCAATGGTAATTATTATCCCCTCTTCTCTCCATTCAAGTAAATCGAGATTGTTGAGCTCAGATAGTTGGAAGAGGTCTTGTGGGTCTTTGAATCCTCCACTTAGTGAATCTCTTAGGGTGATTATTTTTTGGGCGAGAGGTTGGCTTATCTGCAAGATGCCGGTAAGTTCTTCGAGAGATACGGAGTTGATATTTATAATTTTATTTTCTGGTTTTGCGGTGGTGGGAGAAACGGGCAGGAAATTTACCTTGGCTATTTTATATAATTGTCGGGTTCTCTCCAGACTATATTTATTGGTCCATAGATTTACAAATTGATTCTGAAATATTTCAATTATTTCCGGGTCGTCTATTACCATTAGATTTTCGTCATTCCGGTTGTTAGCGGAAAAGGTCCAGTTGTAAGAACCGCTAAGTAGTATGCGGTTATCGATAACGGCAAATTTGTTGTGCATAATATAATTGTTGTAACTGATTCTTGTTTTGATTCCCCTTTGCACCAGGAAACGGGATTGGCTGTATTGGTAATCAACCTGGTCTTGATCCAGATAGAGCCTTACCTTTACACCTCGTTCGTGGGCTTTTACAAGAGGGAGGGCGATTTCTCTATCGGTAAAGATGTACATGGCTATGTTGATGGAGGCTTGGGCCTGATTGATATTTTTAATGATTACTTTTTGGGGATTGTCAGATAGGGAGAAGTAGACTTCGGTTTTGGCAAGAGTAGAAATAGATATAGTCATGGAAAGGAGGAGGATGAGAAATGCGAGAATACTATACTTAGTATTTCTTTTTAAATATTGCATTTATAATGTGCTCTTTTTGGTTTATTAGTACTCTTTAATATATTCGACAAAGGTTTGGGGAAATCCTTCTTTTTTGGAAAATAATTATAAAAGGGGGACACACTTTACTTTTCGCCAAGCATAAATGCGGGAATACAAAAGAAGAATGTCCCCCATAATCCTTAAGTTTTAAAAGTCCTTCTTTTTAGATAAAAAGTTTTCAGATAGAGATGGCCGCGCTTTCTTCGAAATCTCGCAATGACAGAAATTTTAAAATAAGTCCTGTCCTTATTTATTATTATCCTATCGCTTCCATAGCCTTATTAATTCTTTTGAGGGCTGTGCTCAAATCAAAATTCTTACGCTCTTCAGGTGCCAAAACATCAAATAACTCTGTTTCAATACGTGAATTCATATCCTTAATTTCTTCATCTGACCTGCCAAGGTTCTTCTTATATTTACCTAAATCTGTATCAGCATCATCCTCTTGAAGTTTCTTTTTAAACATGGTTATTACTTCTTTATTGGTTAAATCGAACTTATTACGCAGAACAAAGTCGATATCATAGAAATCCCGAGGAGCTATAATTTTTCTTATCGCACCTGCACGTAATTTTTCCGCTATAAGTTCATTTAAAGATAAGCAGGCAATTTGTCCACCATCAAAAAGTGGATCACCGGTAAATGGATGTAGAAAAACGTGTTGTACCGGACGTTTTTTTATCGTGTCAAGCGGATTAAATCTAAGCCCGATCTCTAATTTAATTTTTGCTTCAACCTCGCGCAGTGCTGATTGGTACACAAAATAAAATATATACTGCTTAGACTCATTACGTCCGGGATTACCAGCATCGTCTAATCTCATGCCAAACTGTTTAATGAATTTTTCAATTTTATCTTTAACCGGCTGGATACATTTACATCTTTGACCGCGCGTAGCTTCATACTGTGGTAATATCATACTAAAATCAAGATCCTCGCTTAAACGATAATAAACATAGTACATCTTATTCAAGCAAGTTCCTCCTTTAAAAACAAGATTTTCGGAAAGCTCATGTATTCGCGAGAGAATCAAGGTTAAATAATAATCTTTTTCAATGAGGGGTAACAGAAAACCCTTTTTCTTTGATGCTCTTCCTAATGCTTTGATAAATTCATCTTTATTTTCGTGAATCATTAACTATAACTCTCCATTTTTTATTAAGGGTGCCCTTACGCGAACCGTTAAGGGAACTAATAGATGTCTTTTCTATACTTTTTACGAGAGGCTTCAAAATATTTTCAGAAATTCCGGCATCATCAAGTATCAAGCCGATACGCTTTCTGGTCTTAATATGGGGAAAGCAAGCCGCATATTCAACCAGTTTCTTTATATCACATTTATTGCTAAGTGCAATTTTTGTAAATATCCTGGAAGCGTTTATAATGCCTCCAACAGGATTATTAAAATAAATGAGGTCTATTAGCGTCCTCTCTTTTGAGCTGATGTTCACTTCTTCATCTTGAACTTTTATTTTTTCTATCCCGTACATACGATTTTCCAATATCTTTATAAATTTATAAGAAAAACCGCAAATTATCTTATCCATACGCTTAGTGGTATTCAGAACATACACAGTTTGGAAAAGCTGCTCGGTAAATCCATAATAATTATACATAGTGGAATATCCGATATAGTAGTTTTTCTTCGGAAAGAAGAGCGGCGGTATAAGCAACTCATCTACACCTGTTCCTTCGGGACCTGCTTCAAGAGGCGAAAAAACATATACACTTGGTTTTATTGGTGAAAGTATTTTTTTCTTTTTTAGCCTAAAAACAATTTGTTTTCTATCCTCCGGTGAAAGAGTAAACATTTGATCCATTTCTTTCGCCGTAACAATAGCTTTTTTTTCATAAGTCAAGCGAGCCACAATATTCGTCTCTATCGGCCCTAAAATATTATATGTATTTTTAGGTTTCATAGGTTATCTCCTAAATAACTTACCGTACTCTTTTTTACATTGATATTTTATCACAGTAATCAGCAATGTCAAAATAAAGAATAAAAATAAAAGATTTGAAGATTTGGGGTCAGATCTTGCAATGACAGAAAGGGGAGCGGGAATAGAAAAGAAGAATGTCCCCAAAGTTTATAGTTTAACTAGAAGTTTTTGGTAATATATATAAATGTTCCGGTGATAATTTTACTCCAATTTTTTCTCCTTCTCGATAGATCTTCTTTCGACTTGGGTTATAATCCACTACAGAGATTCTTGTCCCTTCTTCCATATCAATATCATATTCTACGATAGGACCTAAGTAGGTAGCCCGGTCTATCACCCCAGAAAAATGAGCTTCCGCTTCCGGGAAAATTTTAATGGTTTCCGGCCGAGCAATAACCAGCACTTCAGCCCCGGGTTCCATCTTTGCTTCTTTGTAGAGTATCTCAAACTTTGTGTTAAAAATATTAATCGTGACTGTCGAATCGTATACATTCTCCACTTTACCTTCTATAAAGTTAATGGACCCGATGAAATCAGCCACAAATTCAGTTCTGGGATAATTATAGATTTCAAAAGGTGTTCCTATTTGGTCTATTTTTCCTTTATTCATGATAACTATCCTATCAGATATGCTCATAGCCTCAGTTTGATCATGGGTTACATAAATAGTAGTAATGGATAGACTACGCTGGAGCCGGCGAATCTCAGTACGCATCTGAACCCTGAGTTTTGCGTCTAAATTTGACAGAGGTTCATCACAGAGCAGAACTGAGGGTTCTATAACTAAAGCCCTGGCCAGGGCAACTCTTTGCTGCTGACCCCCGGATAAATTGCCCGGAGCCCTGTTTCCCAGTCCTTCCAATCCTATTAATTTTATAATATCATTAACTTTTTTCTTAAGTTCGGCTTTTTTTATATCTCGATATCTCCAGCCATAGGCAATATTTTGAGCTATAGTCATATGAGGAAATAATCCATAACTTTGAAAGACCATTGCCGTATCTCTTTTATTTGCAGGTAGATTGTTAATCATCTTATTCTCTAAATATATTTCTCCCGAGGTGGGGATTTCAAGACCAGCAATCATTCTAAGGACGGTAGTTTTTCCACAGCCAGAGGGACCTAACAGGGTCAGCAACTCTCCCGGTTTAACCTTCAAGGAAACATTATCTACGGCAATGACCTCTTTTTCTCCAGAAATTCCCTTAAATGTTTTGATTAGATTCTTTAAGGTAATACTTTTTTTACTTACTTTTACTTCTTTGTTCACTTATCTCCCCTCCCAGTATGGCAATATTTATTAACCTAAAGCACGTACCGGTGCTCTCTCGGTAAATTTTCGCATTAAAGAAACAGCAAATAAAACGACCACAATTAATATGGTGCACAGTACACAGGCTGGACCTAAACGCATAATTTCGGTTTCAGATAATATCAAGACGGTAAGATGATTCCATCGAGCCGATACTAAAAAGATAATAGCACTGACCGCAGTCATGCATCTTATAAAACTATAGGATAACCCGGCAAAAAAAGCCGGCTGAATTAAGGGTAGAGTAATATCTTTGAAAATATGTGGACTATCTGCTCCTAAGTTAGCAGCAGCCTCTTCAATGGCAGGATCAATCTGCTTTAAAGCAGCAACTCCTGATTCGATGCCTACCGGCATATTCCGGAAAACAAAACAGAGAACCAGAATTAAACCAGTACCGGTTAAAAGTAGAGGAGGTGTATTGAAGGCAAGGATATAGCCTATCCCTACTACAGTCCCGGGCACAGCAAAAGAAAGCATTGATACAAATTCCATTGCTTGTTTCCCCACAAAGTGCTTTCGTACTACTAAAAAGGCAATAATCATTCCCAAAATTCCAGTAAATGGGGTAGCTAAAACCGAAAGGGTAACGGTATCCTTTAAAGCTTTTAAACCAACATCCCAGCTGTATTTAAAATGTTCTAAAGTTAATGAATAGTCAAGCCCCCATAATTTAAAAAGACTTCCCATGATTACAGTAATATAAAAAAGCACAATCATAGCAGAAATTATCGTGCAACTGGATAGAAGGAAATATTTTACCGGACGCCCCACCTTAAAAGCTCTTGCGGCATAAGGTTTCCCGGTAACTGTAATATATGATTTTCTCCCTACCCAGTATTTTTGAATGAGGAAGGCAAGCATAGAAGGAATTAACAACATAATTGCCAAACCTGAACCAAGAGGCATATTAAACATGCCAGTAAACTGGAGGTAAGCTTGGACAGAAAGTACATCGAACTTACCTGATATAACCATAGGATTAGCAAAATCAGCTAAAGAGGTAACAAATATTAAGAGCCAGGCACTGGCAATACCCGGGATAGCAAGAGGAAGAGTTACGGAGGAAAATACTGAACTAGTGGAAGCTCCCAAATTCATAGCACTATCTTCTAACTCAGGATTGATAGACTGTAGGATTCCAGTAAGAACCAAATAGGCAATAGGAAACATTCCCATGGTCTGTACCAGAACTAATCCTTTTAAACCATAAATGTTAAACCTGGTTAAGCCCAACAAGTGTCTGGTAATCAAACCATTTCTTCCTAAAAGGAGAATAACCGAAAGAGCTAACATAAAAGGAGGTGAAATCAAAGGGAGCATAGATAGTATTTTATAAAAAGGCTTAAAGGGGATATCAGTTCGATTTATGGCAAAGGCAAACATAAATCCGATTAATGTACCCATACTTGCTACGATTGTAGCCAAAAGCATGCTATTACCAAAAATTTTAGCTAACCATCGGTGTTGAAAAATATATTTATAAATATCTAAGCTCAGATGTTCATTTGGTAATAAACTTAATTTTATCACTTCAAATAGGGGATAAAGTATAAATACAATAAGACTTAATCCTATTAAAAGAATAATTGCAAATAAAAAAGGTTCATGAGTTAATCTGGTTATTTCGTTTACTTTGAGTGAAAAATATTTCTTAATTTTATTCACCGTTTTGCTATCCCCACAAATTTCTATATCTCTTAGGAAAACTGATGATCAATTTCAACAGCTAGGGCAGGGGTGTAAAATCTAATTTACACCCCTATTGTTTTAACACTCACGTTGAAGAAAAGACTATTGACCAAAAACTTCGTCAGTCCATTTAGCAACTAATCTATCTTTATTTTCACCAGCCCATTTATTGTCTTGATCAATTGTTTTTACTTTCGAGATGGGTATTGCCCCCTCTTTTAGCTCTACATCTACAAATGGACATACATATACACTCGCATATACTTCCGCTGCTCTCTCTGTTAATGCCCAATCATAAAGTTTTTTAGCCAATTCAGTTTGAGGTCCCCCTTTAATAAGGGAAATAGAGGCAATTTCATAACCGGTTCCTTCGGAAGGGAAGGTAATCACCAAGGGGTATCCTTGTGAAACAAGCTTTACTTGATCGTGGGCATACCCTATACCAACGGCGACCTCACCCAAGGAGGCACTTTTACCTGGCGCGGATCCTGAACGACTATATTGGAAAATATTTTTATCTAATGCTTTGAGGTATTCAAAGGCCTCATCTTCGCCTAAAATTTGAACTAAGGTAGCTAACACATTATAAGCTGTCCCCGAGGTCCCCGGATTTGCAACCATAATTTGTCCCTCGTATTCCGGTTTAATAAGATCTGCCCATGAAGTGGGAGCTTCGAGCCCTAACTCTGTGAGTAAATTAGTGTTACTGGCAAAACATAGGGGACCAGCATATATTCCCGTCCAATAATGGTCTTCATCTTTAAAATTATCGGGTATATTCACAGCATTTGGTGATTCATAAGGCATAGTTAAACCTTTGTCTTTAGCCACGATGTGATCTAAACCAACGCCGCCATACCATATACTAATCTGTGGATTTTCTTTTTCTGCTATTAATCTGGCTACACATTCTCCGCCTGATAATCTTACAAAATCTACCCCAATCCCTGTATCTTCTTCAAAGGCAGCCAAAACAGCGCGAGCTAAGGGCTCGTCAAGTGTGGTATAAATTGCTAATCTTTCCTGTGCTAAAGTAGTATTTGCGGAAAATAAGAATAAAGTGAGGATAACTAAACATAAACCTGCTAACCAAATTTTTTTCTTTATCATAATTAGACCTCCTAAAAAGATTTTTATAATTTTACTTATCTCCTTCGGCATAACTCAATCTTCTATACAAAATAGATTTTCTTCACAAGTTAATGGTCTTCCTATTTTTTCACCTCCTTCGTATTTTTAATTTTTGCTTTTTTAGTTTGTATTTATAATCTTATATTATGGCATCTAAAATTTTTTGTCAATTGAGAAAAATTTAATTACTTTTTAATTGTTTTGATTAATTAAGTTTACAACTACTTTGGTCATCGTATCTTTTTCTTCTGCTTTGCTTTCAGCAATTAATAAGGTCAAAGCCACCAGGGCATTATCAGCAAGACGCTTACCGCCATCCTCATTATATAAAATATCATTTTCATTTAAAAACCAGAGGAAGAGGGATGCGGCAATCCGTTTATTTCCATCTATAAAGGAATGATTTTTAACCACAAAGTATAAAAGATGAGCAGCTTTTTCTTCGATACTGGGGTAGAGGTCTTTTCCATTAAAAGTTTGATATATTGCTCCGATGGAGCCGGAGAAAGATTGGTCTTTTTCTAAGCCAAATAAAGTTGATGGATAATGAGCTTTCAGGCGGTCTAATTCCTGGCGGGCTTTTTGGTAGCTAATTCTAAATTTCTCCTGGGTAGTGACTTTTTTTATCTCTAATCTCTGCAAATCATATTCATCCAGTAAATGCAGGGCCTTTTGATAATCAAGAATCACCTTTAACAGGCCGGTAGCTTCGGTTGAATCTAAGGTTTTATTCTGCAGGAGTCTTTCCATAATTCTTGATGTTTTTTGGAATTCTTTTAATTTCGCCCGGTCCTCGCGCATTCTTTTTTCATTTATGGTATATCCTTTGACAAGATGTTCTTTTAAGATATTGGTTGCCCAGATGCGGAATTGGGTACCGCGCTTGGAATTTACTCGGTAGCCGACAGAGATAATTAGGTCTAGATTATACATATTAGTGCTATATTTTTTGCCATCTGCCGCAGTTATCCGGAAATTCCGGTTAACTGAATTTTCTTCCAATTCGCCTTCTTTAAAAATATTTTTAATATGTTCATTAACGGTACGAACATCTTTTTCAAAAAGGCCTGCCATCTGCTTTTGAGATAGCCAAACGGTATCCTTTTTTAAATTAACTTCAAAAGTTTCTTTCCCTTCCGGGGTGGTATAGATTACTATTTCATTTTTTTCCGACATTAGTGTTTCCTTTCTTCGAATTCTTCTATCCTAAGGATGTCTAAGAAAGCATTAATTCTTTCATAAGCATCTCTTTTTATTCTATCCTTTTCTTCCTCATCATCGATATCCTCAAAATTTATTAACCAAACGGGTCCGGGAGCATCTATATCTTTAAATTTTGCTTTAATTTTACCAAGACCTTCACGCACAAGTTTATTGGATTTAAAAGGTTGAAAGATTTCAGCCAATCTGTTAATACCGCCCGGATAGTGTAAAATTGTAAAGTAAATGTCATAAGCATCTTTTTCCTTATATCGGTCCCACATACACATTCCCTTCATTACCAAAAAAGGTATAACAGTAGCAATTTTAACAGTTACCTCATTTAGCGCACCGTCTGGCATATTTGCGGAAATTTTTAAAAGGCTATTTTGTTTAAAAACTAAATCACAACCTCTTGCTTTCCTTGCTCTGACATCTTGAATTGACTGAGTACGATGAGATTTGCCAGTTCCACTATATTCACCAGTAAGTAAATCTACCTCTACGATTATATTTCCACCATTTTCAGTTGGAATTGTTCGATAAAAAATGAAAGGTTGTTTTCCCTCTTCGTAACCTCTACTTTTTAATATTTGCAGAATTGTTTTATATGTATCACCGGATATTTTTTGAAAATCTAATGCAATATCAATATCAAGACTACCTACATGTTCATGTCGGTTTTTTTCTGTGAGAAAATAAGGAATCCAACCGCCTACCAAAACTATGTTATCCCGAAACTCTCCCAGAATAGTCATAAGTTCTACAAGCACTGACAAACAGGCATCGACTTCTTTTTTACCATAATCATATCTTATTACCATTGTTTTCTTAACCTTTTTTCAAGAAGAAACTCTGCTGCTTCTTCTCCGCGTTTCATATAACTTTGAAGGTCGAGATACAGCTGTATATCGGAAACAACTTTTACACCATTAACTTCCTGCGAATAATATAATACTCCTTCGTCGTAAGGTTCAAGGAAGGAAATATTCGGGCCCGTGGATACTTCTTTAAAATTTAGGTCCTCCGCTATACGATCAATATTGTTGCTTACATAGGTGAATATTCTGTTATATCTTAAAAAGGGAGCCACCCTCGATGCCCCGGATGTGAGGGTAAATGCATATGATATTTGGTTTTCTTTAAAATAATTGTTCAATTTTTTTTCTAAAACCTCTACATCATCCATTGAGTAAAAATTTCTTATCCTGTTCTTTTGATAGCTGTAATTATTAGACCATTCCCTTAACAGTGTCTCTGCTTTCTTTAGTTTGATTTTTGAATTCTTTCCACTACCTGTTTCTTCAATAAATTCGAATTCCAGGAGTCGTTGCTTAATATTAGATGCCTGTCCGAGACTTATATTTGCCTCCTTTGCAATATCCTTTACAAACCATTCCTTTTTTGGATTGCATAGGAAGACTCTCAAGGCACGGGTGGATTTGGTAGAGAAAATTGATTTTAATGGTCTAGTATTAGGGTAGAGATTAGGATGTCCTTCAATGCTCATATAGACATTATTAAATTTAAAGAGACAGTTTCCGGCTAGATCTATAAAACCAATACCATTTTCACTGCAAATCTTTTTAGATTCTTCAGAGATAAAGGTCGCAGCAAATACGCCATAATAGTTTTTTCTATTGCTAACAATGTATTTTAGTTCATTTGCCGCCATTCTTACATAACGTGGTTGCCCTGCCGATTTAACTTCAACAACGATAAAATACTTCTTTTTATTTTTAGTCTTTACTTCTACAACTAAATCAGGTTGAACCCGTTGGTCAGGGAATAGATTTTTAACTTCTGACTTTATGCTATTTACTTTGATAAAATCAGTAGATTCAAACAGATATCGTATATTTTTTTTAATACTATTAATAATTTCTTTTTCCGTAACCATCGTTTCACCTAATATTATTTTTTCAGCGTTTGCTGATATTATATGATATAATGAAAGACAAGTCAAGAGCTGCTTTAATTTTCACTGAAAAATTCTTTTTCGGCGTTTGCTGAAACAGTCTAAAAAGTTTCAACGACACAAAACATTTATAAGTTTAAAATTTAAAGCTTCAGAGGGATCCTCTTTTTTTTAATATTTTTTTAAAATAGTTGTTGCAATTGGGGAAATGGTCAAAGATGTTTTAAAAGTAATTTCTCGAAGAGGGATAATGTTGAATTTAGAAGAAGATAAATTAAAAATGAATTGATTTTTTTCACTTTTTTTACTCATTTAAAGTAAATTTCGCTCGAATTTCAAAAAAAATAAAAATTATTTTCCCAATTAAAATCCAGGTAACCGTTGTGTTATCTGGATTTTTTTTATTTATCCTAATCGTAAATTAAGTAAACAAAAAATAAACAGAAAACTTATTACATGAAATTATTTTTATGATTTAATTATAGTGGTCGCTAAATACAGTGATAAGTAATGAGTGATAAGTAATGAGAAAAGAGGTAGAAATAAATGCAAAGAGAAAAACCAAATAAGCAGAACAAGCCGGGTAAAGAAAAAAAAGAAGGCTACATCATTGTCCCCAACTACTTCCTAAAGAAATGGGTCAAGGTATTAGGGGTAGGCCCTGTCGTACTCTATCAGGAACTGCTTACTTACTGCCACAAAGGAAAGTATATCGCCTGGCCTACCATAGATTCCCTTTGTCAAGAAATGGGGATAGCTAAAACTACCTTACTCAGATACCAGAATACTCTGAATAGATTCGGTCTGATTAAAAATATCAGCAGGAGTAAATCTACTACCGGCCATTATAAAAATAATGTCTATCAGATTATTCCTCTTGAAAAGCTCTCAGGGCATCCGGATCCGGACAAAATAATAAATTTTGTTGGTAGCAAAATGAAACCTCATTGGTATCAAAATGATACCTGTATTGGTAGCAATATGATACTTTCTTTGGTATCAAAACGATACCCTAACAATACCAATCTTAACATTACCAATATAACAACAACAACAAAGAGAGAAAAAGATGCTGTTGCTGCTGTTAATTTTAAAAAATTAAAAGAGGAAGGAGAAGAAAAGATGAGAGCCCTAAGAGAGCGGATGGTTGAATTAGATTTTAAGGAGGAATTTGTGGAGAAGATGTTAAAAAAATATTCGCTGAAGAAGATTGAGGAGAAATTAGATTTGCTAATGGAGAGGAGGAACATCCAGAGCCCTACCGGCTGGCTGAGGGCCGCACTTAAGAATGATTTCCGGGGAGAGGAACCCGTAGAAGAAAGCGAAGATCTCGAATGTAGGGGTCTGATTC
>Ga0209386_1000681_pt1 | contig 15730 bp, 14 predicted proteins | sample NGEPertwo_FD_184510 | JGI IMG/M metagenome (GOLD analysis project Ga0209386, IMG submission 184510) | Arctic peat soil microbial communities from the Barrow Environmental Observatory site, Barrow, Alaska, USA - NGEE Permafrost154B-two... | ecosystem: Environmental > Terrestrial > Soil > Wetlands...
GTACTTTCATCAGCGCCACAGCTGAGGGACGCAGGGCGTGGGAACCGCTTTCAGAAGGTATTTCTCCAGTTCAAGGAAGCGATCGACTAGGACCGACGGCGGTCATTAAATCGGCCTCCAAACTCGATCATGCGCGTACTGGGGGGACACTGTTGAATCTGAAGTTCACTCCTCAAGTCCTGGAAGGGGAAGAAGGACTTAATAAATTGGCGCATTTGGTACGGTCTTATTTTAAATTAGGTGGACACCATATTCAGTTTAACGTCGTCAGCTCCAAGACGCTCAGGGCCGCTCAGACCGAACCAGAAAAACACCGTGACTTGATCGTGCGGGTAGCTGGCTATAGTGATTATTTCTGCGATCTCAGTGAGGCGCTTCAGGAAGAAATCATTGCGAGAACTGAGCATACGGTCTTTTAGGATATAAGTTATAAGTGCTATTTAAAGGCTAAAGAGAAAGAGAAAGAGAAAGAGAAAGAGAAAGAGAAAGAGAAAGAGAAAGAGAAAGAGAAAGAGGTTATTATGTTGATGAGTATGTCGTATGGTTACACTAACGATTACTACTGTGAATTGTTGACACCGATTGATGAACAGATTTGTGCACTCCTTGCCAAGCGTAAAGAACTTTCCAATGATAACCCGGGGTTTCCAAGTCTGGACTTAATTTCAGCATGGTGTAAACAGTTTGGACTTAACGAAGATAAGATGCGGAGAATCTTTGCAAGTATGGGTAATGACCCCACCCCCACCTTCTTGCCCCATGAACAAATCGAGCCCACGGAATTCCTTAAATTTATTCCTATCCTGAAAAGTGTGAAAGTAGACAATATTATATATGCTGTAACCTATATGAAACAATATAAGAATGCCAGCGTTGTGACCATTGAGGCGGAATTGAACAACTCAGAAGGAAATGTTAGACTAGCCTATGGTGGATGTGAACTGTTTATCTCACCAAAATATCAATGTCAACCTAGTGGAGGAAGTGGGGGAAGTAAGGGGATGCAGCATTCCTTTGTGGTGACGCCTTCGCTTCCTGACGACGTCACTGGATTAGAATTTAAACTAACTGTACGACCACACCCCCGTGAGGAGATGACAATAGTTACTCTAGCGGAATTACCGGTAACTATCAAGTAGAGGTGCGAAGAAGACATACGACATACTAAGCTTCTGTCAGTATAAAGGAGGGAAATCAGTTTGAAAAGGCAAATCAGTAAAGCTAACTTCAACTTAGTAAGTACAGAGTTAGAACACTACGAAAGTAAGGGTCTTATCTCGGGCGAGCAAAAGAACAGTCTCCTTGAAATCTACGAGATTAAGGAAGGTCTCAACTTTATTCGGGTTGTGGTTACGATTGGTGCACTTTTGGTGGGCCTCGGAATCTTGAGTTTCATTGCCAGTAACTGGGATGGAATCAGTAACTTAGTCAAGCTCCTTATTATCTTTGGAGTCTTTGGGGGTGTAAACCTTGCTGGATACCTGCTATCAGAGAATAATCCCAAGACGGGCCGAAGTCTTATCTATCTAGGAACGCTAGTGTACGGAGCAGGTATTTTTCTCATCGGGCAGATGTATAATTTTGGAGGAGACTTTCCCACGGCTTTTCTGCTTTGGTCTTTGGGAGTACTTCCGATAGTGTTCCAGCTTAAGGACAAATATTTAATGCTGTTTGCGAACCTTCTGTTCGGGGTTTACCTGCTTGGATCGTATGATCAAGGGTTCCCTTATGCAGGATGGATTGGAGTTCCGGTCGTGTATCTAGCCTTTAACTACTTTGAAAAATCAAGACTCCTCCTGTTCTTCGCCAACCTTACGACCTTAAGCTTTATCTTCGAAATTACCCTTCGATATGAGGCTAAAGGTTTATATGTCACCCTGCTCTTTTTCGCGATAGGACTTGCGATGTACTGGGCAAAACATTCCTTAGAGCCTGATGTTTTTCGAATCCAAGGCAACATTTTGTTGGGTATCACGGGTGTCATCCTGACGATTCCCGAGATATGGGACATAGTAGTGAGCGTGCAGTCTACGCGTATGGTCAGTATTCTCTTTGCCCTTGCATTTGTGGCCCTGCTTTTTGTCTTCATTAGAAAAGGAAGTCTCATCAGCCTGATCTTTGTGTGCATTACCATCTTCAGATATTATACGGACACGTTCGCGTTTTTACCGAAATCGTTGTTCTTTATTATGGGAGGACTACTGTTACTTGGCTTTGGTTTCTACTTTGAACGAATGATGAAAACATCAAAAGGGGGGACGATCGCATGACTAAGAAAAAAACCTTTTTACTAGCTGTGGCGATTCCTTTACTAATCCTCCTAGCCATGACCATTAAACCTCAAGCGACCGTTCTCTTTGGGCAAGAGATAGTCTTAGAAACGAAGGCTTATGACCCAACGGATTTGTTTAGGGGGGACTATGTCGCTATTAATTTCGCTATTTCGGATGTTCCAAAGTCTAAGGTAACTCTGCCAATCGATAAGGTAAGTAACAAGAATCTCTACGTAAGTCTTAAACAAGAGGGCAAGTACTATGTTGTAGATCAAGTGAGCGAGGCGAAACCAAAGCAAGGAGTTTACCTTAAGGGGACGTTTCAAGAATTATACAACGGTGCGAACGGGGCAAGTGATTTCATAGTCGATTATAATCTGGACAAGTATTTCGTGGAACAAGGAAGTGGAAAGGATCTTGAGCAGCAATCCTTCAAGGGCGAACTTCTTGGAACAGTGAAGGTTCTTGGAGGGTACGGAGTTCTCACGGGATTAGCAACGCGCTAGTTAGGAGCAGATAGAGTTCATCAATCAAAATTGGATTTAACAGAGAGGTGAAAGTTTTTATGCTTGAAAATATAGAAAAAAATAGTCGTTCGAAAGCTAGTTGCTGATCCAGTGATAGTGATGCTGGTCAGCATCAACAAGAGAGCAATACTGAAAACTGTCAGATATGTGGAGGAAAATTAGAATACTTCAATGATAGCAAGGAACTCACTTGTTTCCGCTGTGGTAAAATTGAGTTTGCTAATATTTCATGCTCTAACGGTCATTATATTTGTGATGACTGTCATGGCAAAGATGTCTTTGAAATAATCAAAAGCTATGTACTAGCTACACCTTTCAAGAACCCTTTGGAAATTGCAGAAACCTTGATGTCCGACAAAGAAAACGTACCTATGCTAGGTTGTGAAAATGCTTGGATTGCTTGTGGTGCTTTGATGGCATCCTTAAAGAATGAAGGTACTATTAATCTCTCTAATGAACATATTATGGAGGCCCTAATCAGAACAAAAAAACAGGCAATTGGTGGATACTGCGGCTTAACGGGTGTTTGTGGTATTGCACCCGCAATCGGAGCCTGTTTTAGTGTTATTCTTGGTGCGTCATGTCCCAAAGACCAAGAAACAGCAACAACCATGAGGGTTGTTGGAAAAACAGTCAATGCTATTGCTGACCAGACTGGTCCGTGTTGCTGCAAGAACTTTGTCAGGACTGCACTTAGTGATGCCATTAAATCAGTTAAAGAGTATCTTAATGTGTCCTTGCCTTCATCTAATGAAGACATTATATGTATTCATAGTGCACGCCACCCACATGGATGTAGAGAGACTAAATGCGCTTATTACAAAATGAACGAAAAATAGTCAAAATCTAAAAATGTTGCAGCATTTCCGCTAGTCGCTGTGTTTTTAGGGGTTGTATTTTTCGGTGAACAGGTGACTTTTTTAAAAGTTATTGCGCCGAGACACTAAGATTCTTTATAGAAGTGATTGTTTTTCCTATGTCATCAATAGATATTACCTTCACTTATTTTCATTAAGAATCCTTAGCGTGAAAGCATAAGGATTCTTTGCGTTCCATCGTACCATTACCAGCGTAGGGGCCATGTCATCGTGTCCATAATTGAAAACCAAAAAAGAAAGGACATAAGGCTTTACAAAGATCTAACGGTCATCTTACAAAGCTTTAACATTGCCCACTTGTGGTAATATACAAGACGAAAACAGGTTTTACTAAGAAAAATGCAGAATGGATTTCTGATTTACTCTCTTCTTAGATACTAAAACTGCTTACCCCAGTTTCTAAGTCCTGGGCCAAGGCTGTCAGACTCTGACAAGATAAGTTAATCTGATCGATAGAAGCTGTGAATTTTTCAATGGCTGAAGATACGGTGGTTGCCTGGTCAGCAGTAACTTGGCTGACTGCGCCGATATCCTGCACCCCTGAGACAATTTGTTGGCTCCCGCCGACCATTTGCTGAATGGAAGACGCAATCTCATTCACTTGGCCCGAGACTTCATTAACCATTGTCGAAATATCACTTAGGCTACGACCCGCGTTGTTCACCACCTCAATTCCATCGTTCACGTAAACCTCTTCAGCGTTGATAGCTGTAATTGCGTGCAGAATGTTATCTCGGTTTACTACCACCAAAGTAGTAATTTGCCCAGTCGCTACTTTGGCCTTTTCAGCCAACTTACGAACTTCTTCAGCCACTACGGAGAAACCACGCCCGTGCTCGCCAGCACGGGCAGCCTCTATAGCGGCGTTTAAGGCGAGAAGATTTGTTTGCTCAGTTATACCAGCGATTGTTCGAGCAATATCTGCTATTTCTTCAGAGCAATTAGCCAATAAGGTGATGGCTTCTTTAACTACTTGAATACCTCCACTGATGTTAGTCATTTGTTCAATGGCTTGCGTGAGAGCTTTTTGACTATTTTCGGTCGTTATAGACGTTTTGGTGGTCAGGGCGGCGACGCGCTGACCAGCCGCGGCTACCGACTGAATGTTAGCGTTTATTTGTTCTATAGCCGCCACAGTTTCGCTGACTGCACTGGCTTGTGCTTCTGTACCCCCTGCTACCTCGGTAATGGACAACGCTATTTGGCCAGAGGCCTGCGTACTTTGTTTCGTAATAGTTAAGAGCTGATGAGCTGAGGTAGCTACTTCAGCCGATGAAATTGAGACTCGTCTTACGAGCTCCGACAGGCTATCTGTCATTTGATTAAAAGCCTGTGCTAGTTGTCCAGCTTCGTCCTTGGATTTGGAATTAATCTTAGCCACCTTAAGATTACCTGAGGCGAGTTCCTTCACATTGGCTAACATGATCTGTAAAGGTTTGGCTATGGCTCGGGCTACCAGCGCTCCGATAATAACTGCCAGAACTGCAGCAACAAACGGCAATCCAAACAGTAATTTTTCTGCACGAACGAAATTGAGATTTTCTCGGATAATGGTGCTTTTTGCTTTCTGAGTGCTAAAGTCCACGAGCTGAGGAAGTAAGGTATTCATTTGGTCTAAGTTATTGGCAACATTCGTAGAGAAGTAATTATAGGCTTCATCTTTGCGACTATGATTCATTAGAGAAACTACCTTTTGTCATTCGACGTTATATTTTTGCAGTGCGTCTCGAACTTCCGCTAGTTTGGCTACTTCAAAGGGCTCTTTGGCCAGGGAGGTATAGGTATCCAGAGACTCGTTAATTAACCCTGTTAGTACAGCAATATCAATGTTAAGTTTTATTTTCTTAGAAACGTCTATTGGGGCCAAGAGAAGCTCTAAATTGACACTACGCATCATTCGAACATTGGCATTGGATTCATTGATGAGCTTTACGGAAATCAGTGAGCTTGAATACACATCGTTCATGGCTATTTTGGCTTGTCGATAATAGTAATAGCCCATAAAACTTAAACCAAGCATAAAGGCTACCAGGACAAGAACTAAAGCGTTAATTTTGTAAAATGTCTTCCAATTGTAGAACCAATTCAATCTCCAATTAATTTTTTTTATTTTTAATTTACTCCACTCAGACCTTAGATTCATTATATAAACTCCTCATATCGTAATATAAATGCGTTGCCGCCTATTGCTTTAACTTCCTTCTTGATTTGGGCAGCTCGCTCTGAAACGAGCAGAGGTGTCCAATTTTGTTCGGTGGAGTCTATGATGAGACCGGCAAGGGCCACGCTAAGGCTTTCTGCTCCAGGTAGCTGATCGCAAGAGTGTTCAAATCGGGTGAGGATGGTACCAGCTAGCTTGTCCAGGTCTGAGGATGAACAGATGACAAGAAAATCGTCGCCTCCGATGTGCCCCACAAAGGTTTCGTCATCAGTATTACACGATTCATTCAGCAACACCTCACATAACATCTTGATAACTAAGTCACCTTGTTGGAAACCGTACAAGTCGTTATAATATTTGAACCGATTCAGATCAACATAGATAAGACCAAAGGGCAAACTTCGTTCTAGATGTTGCCGAATTTCTTGGTCAATGCGTAGGTTGCCAGGCAATCCGGTCAGTGGGTTTGATCCTTGTGCAAGCTTAATCTGCCTCTCAGACATTGCTTTCATTAAATTTGCCACTGAAACCATACCGATGGGCTTACGTTGGTTAGCCACTATAACGCCGTCATATAGCAGGGTATCCAAGCGTTGCATTGCTAAACTAGACACCACTTCCAAAGGAGTGGTGTCTTCTACTATTAGCGGATTTGTGTCCATCAAAACAGGAACGGTACGTTCTAAATAAAGGGAAGTGCCATAGCGAGTGCCAAGGGCGGCAAAAAGTCTGTGGCGCTGGATTACACCGACTATACGCGAGCTTTCGGTTATTCCCACCATCCATTGGTGGGGATGCTCACGGAAGTAAGTTTCAACGGAATTGACAAGGGCGTTGCTATCGAACAAGGGTAAGGGTTCCACCAAGGAAAGAATAGGGTTTAGATCGATAGATTTATAACGATGTATAGGATGCAAAATTTCTATAACAGCGGGATTAATGCAGGTTCGTTCAAATGCGGGTTTTGCAACAAAGAATCCCTGTACGAAATCAACCCCCAATTGGACTACTGTGAGCATTTCCTCAGCTGTTTCCACCCCTTCTGCGATGATGCGACACCCTATACGTTTAGAAAAGGTGACGAAGGTTTCCAACAAGGCCCATTTTATAGGATCAGCATTCACTCCCTCAATTAATGATCGATCTATTTTAAGAAAGTCGGGATGTAGCTCTGCTACGGACTGTAAGGATGAGTAGCCGGCTCCCACGTCATCTAAAGCGATTAGGTAACCTTGAGCACGATAATGATCTAAAGCATCGCGAAATGTGGAGAAATCCGCTATGGCACTTCGCTCTGTAATTTCTAAAACAACATCCGTTGGAGTTAACCCTTGTTCACTCAGTAGTTTTCTAGTATGGCCCGAGGCAAACTCGGGATCGATTAGGACCTGGGGGTTAATGTTTAGAAAGAGCATTTCTTTGTTAGTGGCAATAGAAGGGTAGGAAACAATAGCTTGACGTCGGCAAAGTGTTTCGATGGGATAGAGCTGCCCTATCTTTTCGGCAAAAGGGAAGAGGTCAGCAATATTATTAAAACAAGTGGAGCCAGGAATACGGGCCAATGCTTCAAAACCAAATACCTCTCCGCTTCGAGTGTCAATGATCGGTTGAAAAGCGGCCTTTAAGTACGTGTTGGTTTCTTCGAGTAGATGGCTAATCTCCTGGCGGCGAGCAAAAAAATGTGGATCAGGTTCAGATTTATTTAGGAGGAAGGCCTCTTTCACAGCCGCATACAGTAAATAATCCGCACTTCGATCGACCACGTTGATACATTTGACAAGTCCGGAACGGAGGCTTATTTTCTCGTCCACTAACGTAATGATTCTACTGTTGAAGCGTTCCTCCAGAGGAAGAACCCATTGATCTATGACTTCGGTAATGTCCCAAGGTGAATTTTTTCCAGGAACAAAATATATAACGAAGTCGTCTCCGCCCCTGCTTTCGAAATGAGAAAACAGATAGACATTGCGTTGCTGCTTGATCGTGTTATTAATCTCACGTTCAATCTCGTCTAGGATTTGTCGACAGATTTTGTAACCGTATCTAAATTCCACCTCACCAAATTTTATAATATCGAGATATAATACCCAGATCGTTTTATCGTCTCGAAGTAGACGGTATAGCTTTTGTTGACTCATATCTACCGACTTAAACATTCGAAAACTCCTTTTTTATAGGATACTGAACGTAACAGTTCAGTGCTCTTTATCCTTACTACATAATAAGAGCTCAATGTAAAATTCTAATGAACTGAATGTAAACTTATTGTTAAATTTATTCAATTATTGTCCACAGAGCTGTGAGGTATACGATTCTTTAAAAAATAACTGAAAGTTAACATAACATCTGATGGCTATGATGTGTGTAAAATACTACGGGCCCAAAAGGATAATGCTGTCATCCCAATTATAATTTTAAGTGCTCGTAACGATGTAGCCGACAAAGTAATCGGACTTGAGCTTGGAGCTGATGATTACGTAACTAAGCCTTTTAGCCCTAGAGAATTATCTGCCAGAATTAAGGCAAGGGTGAGAGAAGGGCAACGGACAAATGACACCAGCACGGATAGTAGAACACTCGATGTCCATATCAGCCATTTGAGGAATAAGTTAAAGGATTTAGGACCAGTTCTTGATTCTGTAAGAGGTGTTGGCTACATTTTTGCTCGTCGGAAATAATTTATAAATTTAACTTAAAGTTTACACTTTATTCATTCAGACTTTACAAACTTCCAGTATAATCAATTTGTGGCTTAAGGCACATACAAAAAATGTTCTAAGCTAAAGGAATTTAAGGAGGAAACGAATTGTTTAAAACTAAATCGAAAATTGCTCTTGTAAGTACGACTTTAATTGCTCTTATGGTCCTGGTCGGCTGTGGAAAAACGGCTGCCCCAACGACACCTACTACAACTCCAAGTGCTACAACCACAACCATTGACAAGAAAACTATTTCTGCCGCAGGGTCATCAGCACTCCAACCACTCGTGAAATTAGCTGCCGAAGAATTCATGGCTAAAAATGCGGGTGTACAAGTCAACATTAGCGGTGGTGGATCTATGACGGGTCTGAACAATGTGGCTAGCGGCGCAGTTGATATCGGTAACTCTGACGTTGTTACCCCAGAAGAACTGAAAAGTGCTGGACTAGTAGATCATCAAGTATGCATAGCTCCCTTTTTACTCATTGTTAACAAAGATGTGACTATTGACAACTTAACTAAAGCTCAAGCAATGGATATCTTTACAGGGAAAATAACTAACTGGAAAGACGTCGGCGGCAAAGACGCCCCTATATCAATCATTGGTCGTGCAGCCTCTTCTGGAACTCGTCTGAACGTTGAAATGATCGTAATGGACGGCAAAAAGATGACGGATAAAGCCGCTGCTCAAGATTCTACAGGAAATTTACTCACAGGCGTTGGGCAGACTCCTGGGGCAATTGGTTATATCGACGTAGCTTATTTGAAGGATACCGTCAAGGCTCTAAAGTTTGAAGGAGTAGAGTACAGTAAGGATGCTGTAATTAGCGGGAAATATCCAATCTATTCTTTTGAACACATGTATACCAAAGGGGAAGCTACAGGAACGGTAAAACTCTTCTTAGACTATATGATGAGCAAAGAATTCCAAGAAAAAAGTGTTGAAAAAGGTGGATTTATACCTGCCAGCATGATGAAGAAGTAATATGATCCCTTGTGTTAAAGGCATTCATAGGAATAAAAATTAGTGTATACCATCTTTAACCATATATTATAAAACAGGAGCAAGGCTATTCCTTGCTCCTGTTTTATAATTATTGAATTGAGAAATACTTAGGAACGAACTGTAATTTTAACTTGAATTTTAACCTAAACTTTACACTCTCTTAATTTATTGTTTACACAAATAGAGTAGACTATTAATGAGCTGAGTAGCCAATCCAAAGTAAGGGCTCTAGTTTAGGGTTTAAGAATAAAATAAGAAAATATTTGGTGGTGAAGCAGATTGCCTCAAACTAAATCCTCGGTGTATTTTAATGATCGCTTATCCCGATATATATTTGTTGGTAGCGCAGTTTTGGTCTCCATTATTATCTTGTGCATCATCTGGTTCGTAGGTATGCAGGGTTTATCTACATTTCGAGAGGCTAGTGTGATTGAGTTTTTTACAACTAGCAAATGGAGCCCTGGCACTGGCAAGTTTGGTGCCCTTACGTTTATCGCAGGTTCGATTGGGACGACGTTCATTGCAATCCTAATTGGAGGGCCATTGGGACTGGCTGGAGCAGTTTTTTTAGCAGAGATAGCTCCGCCATGGGTACGCGTTTTCATGCGTCCGGCTACCGATCTTTTTGCAGGAATTCCATCTGTGGTTTACGGATACGTCGGGCTTACGGTCATCGTAGGCTTCATAAGAAAGTACACCCATTCATCGACTGGCTACGGTGTCTTAGCCGCAGGAATCGTATTAGCGATTATGATTTTACCAACGGTTATCAGTTTATCGGAGGATGCTTTACGATCCTTACCGGGAACCTATAAAGAAGCTTCCCTTGCCTTAGGGGCAACTCGCTGGCAAACCATTCGGCGGGTTCTTGTTCCTGCTGCTTCACCGGGAATTCTAACAGCGATTATTTTAGCGATGGCTAGGGCCATTGGCGAGACAATGGCGGTACAGATGGTCATTGGGAATTCACCCCTTTTCCCCAGTTCCTTAGTTAAGCCGACGTCTACGTTAACCAGTAATATCGTTATGGAAATGGGCAACACGCCGTATGGCTCAACCTGGAATAATGCTTTATTTATGATGTCCTTTATTCTTCTGATAATAGCCCTTGTCCTGATTATTCTCGTCAGGACAGCTGCGCGAAAGGGGGCGGCCCGTTGAAAGCTCGTCAAGCCGATCGTTTTGCCAGTATAATGCTTTGGATAGGGGCCATAGCAATTGTTGCAATATTAGTTGCATTTTTAGGGCAAATTCTAGGACGGGGTGTACCTTATCTAACTGCTGACTTCTTATTTGGCCCAGACGGAGTAAGAGGTCAATTATTTAACTCCTTCTATATTCTCGCTCTTTCCTTGGCTTTCTCGTTGCCTGTGGGGTTAGGCGCAGGAATTTACCTGGCAGAATACGCTCCACAAAACAAATTAACCGACCTAATTCGTTTGAGCACAGAAAGTCTTGCTACAGTGCCGTCCATAGTCTTTGGTCTCTTTGGTATGATTGTTTTTGTGAACAAGCTAGGTTTGGGGTTCACTATCTTGGGCGGATCGGCCACTTTGGCGTTACTCAATTTACCCATCTTAGTTCGCGTAACTGAAGAGTCCCTAAGAGCAGTGCCTAGAAGTTACAGAGAGGCCAGTTTGGCGTTAAGGGCTACGATGTGGCAAACCTTACGTAAGGTCATTCTACCGACGGCTCTTCCAGGGCTTATTACTGGGATTACTCTCGTTGCTGGGAGGGCATTGGGAGAGACGGCTATTCTAATCTTCACCGCTGGGATGAATGTTTCACGAAACCTATTTGACTTGAATCCGTTTGCAGCTGGAGAGACCTTAGCCGTGCATTTATTCGCTGTTAAATCAAATCCGTTGCCAGGGACAAACCCTGAACAAGTGGCAGACGGGACAGCCGCACTGCTTGTTATCATGGTCATCATCTTTAACCTTTGTTTGACAATACCCAGTCGCTGGCTGCAACACCGACTCCTAGGAAAAAATAAAGGGTAGCAACAATTAAGTGCGTTATAAGGAGATAGTGAAATGGACAAGATCGTGGTCAGTAACCTCGACCTTTTTTACGGTGAACAACAGGCCCTGAGTAATATAAACTTAGCCATGGCTGAGAAAAGTGTGACAGCGCTAATAGGTCCCTCTGGTTGTGGCAAATCTACTTTTCTGAGAGTTCTCAACCGTATGCAAGATCTCATACCTAATGTGAAGATCTTAGGTCAAGTTAAGATTGATGGGCAGGATATCTATGCGGCTGATAGTGATGTTGTGTTGCTGCGGAAAAGAGTCGGTATGGTTTTCCAGAATCCTAATCCCTTTCCAAAGTCCATTTTTGAAAATGTGGCCTACGGTCCCCGTATCCATGGGGAATCTGACAAGAAAAAACTCCACCAAATAGTAGAGACTAGTCTCCATGATGCAGCCTTATGGAACGAAGTAAAAGACCGTTTACACAAATCAGCCCTTGGGCTGTCGGGTGGGCAGCAACAGCGACTCTGTATTGCACGCCTGTTGGCGGTGGAACCTGAGATTTTGTTAATGGATGAGCCGACATCGGCGCTCGACCCCATTTCTACCATGAAGATTGAAGAGTTGATTGGTGTTTTGAAAAATAAATACACAATCATCATTGTTACGCATAATATGCATCAAGCTTCTCGAGTTTCAGACCGAACTGCGTTCTTCTTAAACGGAGAACTGATTGAAGAGGATGTAACAAGTATCCTTTTTACCCGACCAGCTAAGAAAAAGACAGAGGATTATATATCTGGACGCTTCGGCTAAACTTAGACCTCTTTTCCAATATCGAGGCATCGTCTGAGTTCGGGTTAGCCATCCGCTAAATGAAGCTATATTATTATAACTTCTATGAAATAAGAGGAGGGCTAGAGATGCCGACCCGTCAGAAATTCGATAATGACCTGGTAGAACTGAGCTTATATATTATTGATTTGGGGAAGATGGTGGAACAGCGAATTGCACTTTCAACAGAATCCCTAATTAACCAAAGCATGGAGTTAGCCGATACCATCGTAGTGGGGGATCTTGTTGTAAATGATCTACAAGCAACCATTGAGGGAAAATGCATCCTTTTGATTGCTACACAACAACCCTTTGCCCGTGATTTACGCAAGCTTGTAGCCAGTTTTAAAATTTCAATCTACTTAGAAAGAATGGGCGATTTGTCTGTTGATCTTGCAAAGTTAACGCTCAGAATAGGTCAAGATAAGCTGATCAAGCCCTTAATTGACATCCCCCGAATGAGCTGCTTGGTACAGGAGATGCTACACAAAGGGCTTAAAGCATACGTCCAGGAAGATTGCGAGGCAGCCTTACTGATGGCCCAGATGGATGATGAAATTGACGATATTTATTCTAATGTTTATGAAGAGCTGCGGGGCATCATGATGACGAACTCCAGTCATGTGACACAGGCTAATTACTTGCTTTTTGCCTGTCGTTTTTTGGAGCGTATGGGGGACTATTGTACAAACATTGCGGAAGAAATTGTTTATCTTGTAACTGCAAAGAGAATGAATTTAAACGAATAGCTCCGCGCGTTAGTGCATCTTACGGGTATTTGGCTAACCTAGGAAAATAGTACTTGCTTTAACATTGAAGCGGTGCTATTTTTCTATTATATTGAGATTATATATGTTATATTAGGGAGAAAGACCTATATACAGCGTCTATTGTTTTAGGGGGTTTGCTTTTGATAACATATTTGGAAACCTTATTAACTACCGTATGTGAAATTGGAGAACCCTCTGCACTTGACTTGTTTGATAGACAGGGGATACTTCTGTTGTCCAAAGGTAAGCCAATCACTCTGCAAATTCAAGAACTTCTGCAAAAACGCCAGATTTATACCTTGCGGTATGATCTGAACAAATCCCAAGCAGCGAATAAAACGGCTGTCTTCTCTGTATCAAAGTACCAGTATATAGTAGGCTACGTCCGAGAGGTTTTCGAGGATACGTGTCTGATTAGTGATTTAGTTTTACAGAAGGCTTTTTCTGTGGTTGATAAGATTATCGACGAGTTAGAGGGAAATAGCAAAGTTTATATAGATCTGAACGAATTCAGAAAATTCGATAACTATACTTATGTTCACTCTGTAAATGTCGCGATTCTAGCTACTCTTATAGGATCACATAGGGGCTTTAAAGGACAAACACTGAGAGATCTAACACTAGGGGCTTTGTTACACGATATTGGGAAAAGTGCTATACCCTTCGAAATCCTTAATAAGCCATCAAATCTTACGGATAAAGAATTGGAAATTATTAAACAGCATCCGGTGCTTGGTGAGGAAATGATTAGAAGAACTAATATATCGCGTGACGTGCTCTCGATTATTAGGCATCACCATGAACGTTGGAACGGCAAAGGTTACCCAGATGGTGTACGGCAAAGAGGAATCGAACTGAACGCTCAAATAGTTGCTGTTTCAGATGTCTTTGATGCTCTGGTTGGTGATCGCCCCTACCGAAAAGGGTTACCCCCATATCATGCCTTAGAAATAATTATTGCTGGATCAAGTGAAGAATTCAATGAAGACATTGTTAAAAGCTTTAAACAGTGTTTAGTTCTCTATCCGCAAGGCGCTATTGTGACCTTAGATACAGGAGAAGTTGGAATAGTAATTGGGATTCATCAAAATTACCCGAGCCGTCCAATCATAAAGATAATATATGATAAGGACAGTAATTACTTACATGACGATCAGATATGTGATTTATCACAAGAATTAAATAAGTTTGTGAAGTCTGTAGATTTCAAGTGTGTCCAGTAAAAATAGCAAGCGGTGATTTTCAAAGTAAAAGACTCAAGATGGGTAATCATCTTGAGTCTTTTACCGTGCTGGGTAGAAGCACAGGCCTATAAAGAAAAACCCTCCCGAGCCCTTAAGCCCAGAAAGGTTTCATTATTACGATTTACCAGTTGCTACGTGTGCGGGGTTGATAGCACTCATGGCAACGTTCAGGTTCATTGGTGAACCCTTTTTCAGCATAAAACTCTTGTTCAGACGCTGTAATTTGAACGAGCTTGCAATAGTATAATTGAATAATTAATAGATGTTAAATTAGCTATACATTTGTTCTAGGAAGACTTTAACGTCATCATTTTCCAGATATTCATCAAAGGTCATCTGGCGATCAAGTAAACCTTTGGGAGTGATTTCAATGATGCGGTTAGCAATTGTTTGAACAAATTGGTGATCTTGAGATACGAACAGTACATTTCCATCGAGGTTCGTCAAGGAATTATTAAGAGCAGTAATTGATTCCATATCCAGATGATTGGTGGGTTCATCCAACAATTGAACGTTTGATCCACTGAGCATCATTCGGGAAAGCATGCAGCGAACTTTTTCTCCACCTGAAAGAACGCTAGCTTGTTTCAATGATTCCTCACCAGAGAAAAGCATTCTACCCAAGAATCCTCGAACAAAAGACTCTTCAGGATCTTTGGAAAATTGTCTCAGCCAATCTACTACGTTCAAATCGGTCTCGAAATACGAGGTGTTATCCAGAGGGAGAAAGGCTTGTGTCGTGGTAATTCCCCAGGAGAATTCTCCTTTATCGGGAATAATTTCCCCCATGAGAACTTTAAACAAGGTTGTTTTAGCATTGCCGGCAGGACCGACGAAGGCAATCTTATCTCCTTTATTCACAATAAAGGAGATGTTGTCAAGTACCTTTTCACCATTAGAAATTACGGTTAAGTCTTTTACAGTCAAGATATTGTTGCCAGCTTCTCTGTCCGGAGAGAAAGAAATAAAAGGGTATTTACGGGATGATGGCTTAATATCATCTAATGTTAACTTATCTAACTGTTTCTTACGGGAGGTTGCCTGCTTAGCTTTAGAAGCATTAGAGCTAAATCTTTGAATAAACTTTTGGAGATCCTCAATCTTATCTTCTTTTTTCTTATTTGATTCTCTCATCAATCTAAGTGCCAATTGGCTCGATTCATACCAGAAATCATAGTTCCCAACAAATAATTGGATCTTACCAAAATCAATATCAGCAATATGTGTGCATACCTTATTCAAAAAATGCCGGTCATGAGAGACGACAATGACCGTATTTTCATAATTGTACAGGAAATTTTCCAACCAGGCGATCGATTGAAGATCCAAGTTGTTGGTAGGCTCATCAAGTAACAAGATATTTG
>Ga0209386_1000682_pt1 | contig 15721 bp, 10 predicted proteins | sample NGEPertwo_FD_184510 | JGI IMG/M metagenome (GOLD analysis project Ga0209386, IMG submission 184510) | Arctic peat soil microbial communities from the Barrow Environmental Observatory site, Barrow, Alaska, USA - NGEE Permafrost154B-two... | ecosystem: Environmental > Terrestrial > Soil > Wetlands...
GATTTATCTCTGAAGAAAAAATCAGGAAATCTTTAAACATTTAAATACAAATCAGGAATTAATTATATGTTTGTTCCCTATTCTATATTTTAGTATCAATCCTGTCAACCTATTTCAGGGAGGGTCAACCTATTTCAGGGAGGGTCATCTTCTACGTGGCGTAGCGACTCTTCTACGTGGCGTATCACATCTTCTATGCGGTGCAGCAACTCTTCTACATGGAGTAGCACATCTTCTACGTGGCGTAATGACTCTTCTACGTGGTGTAATGACTCTTCTAAGTGACGTAGTAACTCTTCTACGTGGCGTATCACATCTTCTACGCGGTGCAGCAACTCTTCTACATGGAGTAGTAGCACATCTTCTACGTGGCGTAATGACTCTTCTACGTGGTGTAATGACTCTTCTAAGTGACGTAGTAACTCTTCTACGCGGTGTAATAACTCTTCTATATGGTGAGAAATATCATCAATATAGCTTCATCAAACATCTGCCTGGTGAAAATAATTGCCGGGGGTGAATAATTGACAATCCGTATGTTAGATTGCCAAATCGCTAAATTATTTACCTGCTTTCTTCCGTTTATTGAATTGAAACAAATAAGCCAAAGTAACCTGGGCACCGTTACTTTGCGAGACTTTATAGGGGTAGTTATCGGGATTAAACAGGTTCGGGAGACTGTAATAAGCACGTCCTTCAAGTGAGAAAGCACCCCCTTTTTTCAGGTGATATTCCATTCCGATACCAGCTGTAAACAGAAAATCGAGCTGTGTGTCAGTCGGCTTCCCAATATAGGTGCGATATCCAGGATCTTCTGCTGAAACTGCAGCTGGTGAAGTGAATTTTTCTTCTTCCGAAATCATATAGGCCACTTCAGGGCCAAGATTAAGAATGAACCGGAATGCCTTACTTCCCATGTTGATATGGGTCATTATAGGAATACTGATGTAGTTTAGTTTGCGCGCATAACCAATTGAATCTTCCTTCCACCCTTTCTGTGTATAATTTACCTCTACCTGAAACCCGATATGAGGTTCGGAAATCAGCCGGAACATGATTCCGCCTGTATTACCTTCTTCGAATTGTGAAATAACATTGGGGTAAAATCTCACCTTCGAAAAGGTCATTCCCCCTTTTGCGCCGATATAAAGTTCTGTCTTAAAATCATTCGGTTGTGCAAATGAGGCAACAGTCCATCCGGTAATCAGCAATAGTATAAGATATCTTTTCATTCAAATCGAATTGTAATCAAGCCTACTTTGTTCGGGTGTAAAGTTAAAAAAAATAGCATGGCTGTTTCAACGACATGTTAAATACCATCGGTGAATCTCTGGTGCAGTTTAAGCGGGTAATTAGCTGCTTTTTTCTACATTTGAATAAAATTCACCGGAAATGACAATTGAAAACAACTTAAATAAAATATATTCAACATTACCTGATGATGTTAAGCTTGTTGCAGTTTCAAAGACGAAAAGTAATGAGGAGATTCTGGAAGCGTACGAGGTTGGACAACGGATCTTCGGGGAAAACAAAGTTCAGGAACTTGTACGAAAATGGGAAACTTTACCAAAAGATATCGAGTGGCACTTTATCGGACATCTCCAGTCAAATAAAGTCCGGTCGATCGCACCTTTTATATCCATGGTTCATTCGGTTGACAGTCTTAAAATTTTGAAGACCATTAACGAGGAGGCAAAACAGGCCGGAAGAGTCATTCCTTGTTTGCTTCAGTTTCATATTGCCAGCGAGGAGAGTAAATTTGGTTTTTCGGTTGAAGAGGCAGTTCAGTTACTGACAGATTTCAAATTGTCAGATTTCGAAAATGTTACAATCTCCGGTGTGATGGGAATGGCAACCTATACCGATGATGAGGCACAGATAAAAAAAGAATTTTCAATCCTTCACGATATATTTCAAAAACTCAAAGCGGTTTTCTTTCACGGAAATGATAACTTTCGCGAAATCTCAATGGGAATGTCAAGCGACTACCTGTATGCTATCGAAAGTGGCAGTACAATGGTCAGGATTGGCAGCACCATTTTTGGAGACCGGTATCCAGCAACAACTAATTCGTAATTTTTAATCTTCACGCCATGCCGAATTTATCGACAACTTACATGGGGCTTGCCCTCAAAAATCCGCTGGTAGTTTCCAGTTCAGGATTAACCAATTCGATCGAAAAAATCCTTCAGCTCGAAGCGAAAGGGGTCGGGGCCATCGTTTTGAAATCTCTTTTCGAGGAGCAAATTACAAATGAAGTGATTGATGTTATCAACCAGGATGTAAAACAAGTCTCGTATCCTGAAGCCGAAGATTATATTTGGGATTATATCAGGGAAACTAATTTGCAGACTTATCTCGATCTGATTAGGATTGCTAAATCATCCTTGAAGATTCCTGTGATCGCCAGCGTCAACTGCGTAACGGGTGACGAATGGATCGCATTTGCCCGGGATCTTGAAAAGGCAGGGGCCGATGCGTTGGAAATTAATGCTTTTATAATGCCTACCGACCGCAAGATTTCATCTGCCGACATCGAATTCCGGTACCTCGATATTCTGACGGAAGTTCGCAGGGTTGTTAAAATTCCGGTAGCGATGAAAATCAGTAATAATTTCACGAATCTTGTGGGGATGGTTGACAAATTGTCGGCCAATGGAGCAGAGGCGATCGTGATGTTTAACCGGTTCTTCGAGCCTGATATCGATCTTGAAACGCTGACAATGACCACCTCATCGATTTATAGTTCACCCGATGATCTTCGTCATTCACTTCGCTGGACAGGGATTGTTTCGGGTAAAGTTCCGAACCTCAATATTGCTGCATCAACAGGAATACACGATGGGGAAGCCTTTGTTAAGCAAATACTCGCAGGCGCAACTGTGGGACAGATCTGTTCGACACTCTATCTGAATGGTTTTGGCCAGATTGATGAAATACTTGACTATTTGAAGTCGTTTATGGTGAAATGGAATTTTAAGCAGATTTCTGATTTTCGGGGAAGACTCAATTATTCAAAGCTATCCAATCCTACAATGTACGAGCGGGCACAATTTATGAAATACTTCTCGGGCGCCAAATAGTTGAGAATCCTGTTTTGCATATTGGTGATCTTTACCTTTTTCGTTGATACTGCGAAAGGGACAGACACTTTTGTTATAAAATTGAATGATAATAGTATCCCGGTACAATATTGCACAACGCCGGAATTGATTGCCAAAGATCTGACAATTGGTGGATCATTTGCAATTACCGGGATGAAAATATCTTTTAGTGAGGGCTATAAATCAGCTGAAGATGAATTGACCTATACTGGTTCGATTGGTAATATCGTTTCAACCTGGTACTCCGGACAAGGATATTTATTACTTAAAGGTGATGGCAATACAACGAAGGAAAACTACCGGGATGCGATAAAATTGGTGACATATAAGAATAATAAATCCGTCCCAACCCTCGGTATCCGCAAGATTTCTATTACGCTCGAAGATGCTGATTTTCTTCCTGAAACAGGTCATTTTTATCGCTTCGTCGAAAAGTCGAACATGAGTTGGTCGGCGGCTAAAACGGAGGCAGAATCTGCCACATATTACGATTTAAAGGGTTATCTCGCAACCATTACGAGTTCTGTTGAAAATGATTTTATCAAACTTAAGACAAAGGGAGTAGGTTGGATAGGCGCTTCGGATGCAGGTGCAGAAGGTCAGTGGCGTTGGGTAACCGGTCCTGAAGGAATGGAAGATAACAATAAGGGTCGTCCGTTCTATGTGACCGGATCAGGACCTGTTGCAGGTGAATTCACGAATTGGAATTCGGGCGAACCAAATGATTGTTGTGATGATAATAGAAATCATGAAGAGGATTATGCGCATATCACCGTCTTCCCGAATAATCCGTCCGCTTCCTATAAATGGAATGACCTACCTGATTCAGGTGGGCAGGATGATTATGCATCCAAAGGATATTTAATTGAGTTTGGAGGATTCCTAGGTGAGCCAGACATGAGTTTATCAGCAACTCTTGTATTGCAGGTCAACACAATGCTCTTTAATACCGGAACTATCTCTGAAATTTGTGAAGGTAAAAGTTACATGCTGAATATGGCAGACCTGAATGCTATTCCTGCAACCTATACCTGGACACCTGCTGAATCACTTTCGTCTTCAACGGCTGCCAATCCGTATGCAACTCCAAAAGTCACGACAACCTACACGGTCACAGGAAACCGGGGGGCTTGCAGCAATAAGACAACTTATACTATTCCGGTGAATCCAAAACCTGTTTCAAAGTTAATTCCGGTAGAAAATATTTGCACAGGTCAAACGAAAACGCTTGATCCCGGTTCAAATCAGGGATATACCTATCTTTGGAATAATGGTTCTACATCACAAACGATTACTGTTAATGCTGCAGCTGTTTACAATGTTACGGTAACCAGCGATAAGTTGTGTTCTGCAGATTTCAAATCGGAAGTGGTGATTTATAAATATCCTTCTATCGAACTGAAAAATCTTCAAAAACTGATATGCGGCGATGCAAAAACCACATTAGTAGATATTACGACGGATGGTACGGATGGTTATTCTTTGAAAAGTACGAATAGTAATGTAACTATAAATGGATTGAAAGTCAGTGTTCCCGATTTTGGAATTTACCCGATGGTGTATACTGTTAATCATCAATATTGCCCAAGCAAGGAGAATTTTAGTTTATCGTTTTATAAAAACCCCAAAGGAACGTTGATCGTAAACGGACAGGCAGAGGGTCAAAAGTGTTTTGGATATAATTTAGATGCTGTATTTAATCCCGAAGGTGATCTGACAGGAGCTAACTATGAATGGGAATTTGGGGGAGCAGCGATTGCAAGTGGCATTGGTCTGAATACCCAGGTGGTGCCTTTGGGGATTAGTCTTGCCAAACGTGATCTTAAATTGACAGTAACACAAGACGGATGTTCCACCCCTTTCATCGAACCAAATATACTGGTAATTCCCAATCTTAGTTTGACAACTGATAAAAATCTTGGATGTGAACCTCTTGTAGTCGTGTTTACAGCAACAAGTGAGGGAGCTGTTAAATACAATTGGGTGTTCGGCGATTCTAATGTTATCATTCCCGGATTAACCCCTGATCAAAAGCACACCTATCAGAATGCTGGTTTTTATGATGTACATCTGAAAGTCACTACCGGGGATGATTGCACAAATGAAGTGAAAATCCCAAAAATGATTCATGCGGCTCCAATCCCGGATGTGGCTTTTTCACTTTCTGCCAATGATTGTCTGGAACCCGGAGAAAACCAGATTTCATATGCTGGTTTTATCGGTACTGACAAGGACACGTATATTTGGAATTTAGATAATTTCGATGCATCTGAGAAACTAAATGATCCACTTGGAACTCCCGGGCCGTTTCTTTTTAATCTGAAAAATAAGCCAATGGCAACAATCGGCTTAAAGGTGACTTCTGAATTTGGGTGTGAAAGTTTACCAGGAAGTTTTCTGGTTAAGCGGAAACCTGATTTCTCGATACAATCCGATTTATTGGTTGGCTGTGTTCCATTTGAGTCAACCTTATCTGGGCTTATCAATGAAAACGACAAAGTGGATAAGGTCGATTTTAGCTGGGATTTTGGCGATGGAACAATCGGTTCAGGATCGCCAACTTTGCACACTTACAATGCGCCCGGAAAAAATTTCAATGTAATACTGAACGGGAAATCATCCGTAACTGGTTGTTTGAATGTGGAGACTGGAACAGATCTTTTGAAGACCTATCCTGAGCCAACTGCAAAGTTTAGGATGGACAATAAAATTGTTTATAACGATAAACCAGATGTGAAGTTTACTGATCTTAGTCTGGGTGCATCAGACTGGTTATGGCATTTCGGTGAGGAATCAACCTCTGCGGAACAAAACCCAATCTACCATTTTATCAAGATGGGCCCCCAAATGGTAACACTTGAGGTATCAAATACTGAAGGCTGTACAGATGTGGTTTCCGATACCGTATTGGTTGCTTTCAACCGATTATTTCCACCCAATGGCTTTTCACCCAACGCACCCAATAGCGTTGATCGGGTATTTCTTCTTAATTCAGAAGGGATAACTCCTGAGGGATATCATTTCACGGTGCTTAGTCGTTGGAATGATGTTGTTTTTGAAACAAAAGGTGAGATCAAAGGTTGGGACGGCCGCATGATAAACGGTACCTTTGCTCCTGCCGGAGCGTATGTATGGATACTCAACTTTACCGATTTTATAGGCCGGAAACATCAGCAAACCGGAACAGTCACACTCGTTTATTAACCATTGTTTTTTATTTAAAATCAGCTATATTCATCGCCAAATTCATTGCACAATGAAATTTGTCCTGCTAACCTTTTTGTTCCTTTTTTTGAGAACGATTCTTGTCTCAGGACAGGTTAATCCGTGTCATAAATCGACAGAAGGGAAGAACTTCTGGTTTGGATTTATGGAGAGTAGACATCATCAGTCAGGCCATAAAAATGAGATTACACTTACTTCGGTTTATGAGTGTAACTATAAGATTTTTATAGGAAAATCGACGACTCCCTATACAGTTGGAATATTAGCAGCCAATAGCCCAATGCAAATAACAATTGACTGGACTTTGGTCGAGGCGATCGGTTCAGAAAGCATTCAGGAAAAAGCAATTCACCTGGTTTCTGATCTGCCGCTTAACGTATATGCGCTCAACTGGAGTCCCAATTCAGCGGATGTTGCATTGATTTTTCCTGCTGAATCACTTGGGAACGAATATTATGCAATGTGTTATACCCCGCATTTAAGCAAGGTTGATCCGAATAATGGTAATGCGGAAGGTAAGAATAGTGAACTTATGATTGTTGCTTCAGAAGATAATACGGTAGTATCTATTACTCCATCTGTAGTGACAGATCACTTGAAACCAGCAAATTTGACTTATTCAATCACTATCAACAAAGGGGAATTGTACCAGGTGCAGTCTGCTAATACTGAAGCATTAAACCAGGGTGACCTTACAGGAACTTACATCAAAAGTAATAAGCCAGTTGCGTTGTTTTCTGGCTCATATTCCACAACTGTTCCGGGTGATCTCGGGGAATGCTGTTTTGATCATCTGTACGAACAGATTCCTCCATTACAAACCTGGGGCAGAAAGTTTATAGCAGTCCCGTTAAAATCGCGGGAAAAAGATACCTATAGGGTTTTGGCAAGTGAAGATAATACAACTATTCGGATAGGAAACCAAACTCCGATTATGCTCAACAAAGGGCAGAAATCTGAATTCATGTTAATGTACACAGAACCATCACTGATTGAAAGTGACAAGCCTGTATTATTAGCGCAATACAGCAATTCGCAGAGCGTTGATAAACAATTTACAAATGGTGATGGTGACCCTTTTATGGTGATTGTAAGCCCTGTCAACCAAACACGCGAAAGGGTGGCTTTTGTTGCCTATAAATCAGTAAATATTAAAGACAAGTATTTCATAAATATTGTAGTAAAGGATGATGCAATTGGAAAAATTATTCTTGATGGCGTTCCTGTTAGTTTTCAGTCATTAGTTGGAACTGGCTTTTCTTATGCGCAGGTGAAAATTTCAGAGGGATCCCATATCATTGAATCAACAGAGCAGGGTAAAGGTTTTATCGCTTATGTTTATGGTTTTGGCGGGGTTGAGTCGTATGGTTATGGTGTTGGTTTTAACCTCGATATTGTTCTTGATTTGGGGAGTAACGTCAATGCAAGTGGCGAAAAATTGCTTGTTCGTTGCGACGGCGCAGATCCTTTAAACCTTAATGCCGGAAATGGTTTTGATACCTATCATTGGAATACTGGCGAAATTACTTCTGCCATAAAAGTTGCAAACGCGGGGTGGTATAAAGTTAAAGTTTCAACCATTGATGGATGCCAATTAGTGGACAGCGTTGAGCTGCAGGTTAGCAAACCAGTTGTAGATCTGGGAAGCGATCGGACCATATGTAATCCTGAAACTACTGTTCTCGATGCCGGAAGTCAGTTTGCAAGTTTATTGTGGTCAACAACTCAAACTGATCCGAGGATTACTGTTTCCAAATCAGGTAATTATTTTGTTGAGGCACTAAATAAATTTGGTTGTAAAGCAAAAGACACAGTCGCTGTGACTTTTGTCGATAAACCCAAAATCGATTTTTCGCGGCTCGATACATTGATCTGCGGAAAAAAGTCGGCTATTCTGGATGTTACAGCTGACAAAGGGAGTTTTACGGTTCAACGGTTAAGCGATGGATTCTCTTCCATTGGTCTTGAAACTGCCGTTCCCGATTTTGGGACTTATGACCTGAGAATAAAAGCAACCGATGTGTTTTCGTGTTATTCAGATTCAGTTATACGGGTTGGTTTTCACAAAACGCCAGTTGTTCACTTTTCTGTCGATTCCACAACGTGCTATGGCTATAATTTGGATGTCAGATATTCAGGTGATGCAAATATTGGAGCATCAGATTTTGCCTGGGTTTTTGGAGGGGATACAATCAATCGCGGAGTCGGTCTCGACGCGTATCTTGTTCCGCTCGGGATTAACCGTGCTACACGCGATTTAAAGTTAATTGTGACCGACCAGGGTTGTCCGAATGATAAAACGCTTCATGATATTAAAGTCATTCCTAACCTGCAGATGTGGGTTACGGATAGCTTAGGATGTGAGCCATTTACGACTCAATTTATGGCCAACAATACCGAAACTGTTACTTATGACTGGGATTTTGGAGATGGAAACCATTTAGGAGGATCAACGGCCAATCCAAAGCATACTTATCAAAGCAATGGTTTTTATCCGGTTAAGTTGAAAGTGACGACTAATAAAGGTTGTACGAATGAAGTCCGGATAGATAGTATGGTATATGTCGCGCCGATTCCTACAGTTGGCTTTACATCCCTTCCTGCTGAATGTCTCGAAAATGAAAATCACTCAATCTTCTACAGCGGAAGCGGTAATCAACTCGATAATTACCTGTGGAACTTATCTGAATTCGATGCTGATGAGGTCATTCAAAATCCAGATACAACACAAGGGCCACTGATTTTCAATTTGAAAAATAAACCTCAATCCAATATTGGTTTAAAGGTGATTTCAAAATATGGTTGTAAAAGTGAGGAAGCCAACGTCCTTGTAAAACGAAAACCTGACTTTACGATGAATTCCTCTTCCGTTGCAGGATGTGCGCCATTGGATATTCTTTTTACCGGGATAACCACCGATCCGGTGGACCTGGTAAGTTACACCTGGGATTTTGGTAATGGAACGAAGGGATCAGGTAACCAGGTAAATCAAGTGTATAACGAGCCCAATCAGAAATACGATATTGTGCTTACAGGTTTATCGGCGACCACGGGATGTTCCGAAACTTTAATAAGCAAAGAATTGATTCATACCTATCCAAAACCTAAAGCCGTGTTTAGCATGGATAATCATATCGTATACAACGATAAGCCCACCGTTAATTTTTTGAATTCAAGCACTGGAGCCAATTTGTATGCATGGGATTTTGGCGACGGATCGACATCCGATCAGAAAGATGCATCCCATTATTTTGCAGTTACCGGCTACCGAACTGTTTTATTGGAGGTTTTCAATGAATTCCAATGTTCGGATACTGTTTCACATCAATTGCTTGTTGCCTTTGACCGGATTTTTCCACCGAATGCGTTTTCGCCAAATGCGCCCAATGAAATCGATCGTGAATTCAAACTTGGCACCAATGGTATTGCTACTGAAGGTTATCATTTTACAATCATCAGCAGATGGAATGATATTGTTTTCGAAGCCAAGGAGGAGATAAAAGGTTGGAACGGCCTAATGCAGAATGGATCACCTGCCCCTGCAGGCAATTATGTCTGGATACTCGATTTCAGTGATTTTCTGGGGCGGCGTCATCGTCAAACGGGCACCGTAACATTGGTCTATTGATGTTCTTACATTTGTGGTATGATCATCGCGTTGTTAAACAGCCTGCGGTGTAATTCGCCAAAAAAGAAGGTCAGCGAAATTTCGTGCGAACCATAACTGTAGGCAGCAACATTTGATAGCGAGAAATCAAAACTATAGCCAAACTGAAACTTCTCCTTCTGAATTCCGATCATCGCAATCAGTGCATCTGGCCTTATTGATAGGTTATTGCGATACCACAATCCAAAAGTAAGCCAGTCTTCTTTCATATAAATCCCGGCATTTATTTGCTTGAAAGCTCCTTGCTGACGGTAAATCAGATTCGGAGATAAGGTGAACTCCCTCGATATTAATCCCCGGTGAAACTGATGACTTTTTGTTCCGGCATGAAGCGTTATTTTGAGGGGAAGTCTTCCAACCTGGTCACCTTCAATAATCGATTGATCGGGTTGGGTAAGGTGGTGGATAGCCGCTCCAAAATAAACATCATCCAGCTGACCTGCCATCCCAAACGAAAAATCTGGAAATATTTTCTGCCCATCTTCAAAAGGGAGGGGATAGGTTCCTGTTATTGTCCCTGTTCCCTGGTCGATCATCCCTGGAAAGATTAAACCGGAGGTATTGAATTGCTTATAAATAAATCCGGCTTCGAGTGCCAATGTGTAAAATAACCGGTCGTTTACTTTGATATGATAGGAATACAGAAAAGAGGTGTTAATGCTGTTAACCACACCATTCAATTCTCTGTCGTACATTAATTTGACACCAATTCCACTTCGGATGCTATTAACAAATTTATCCCAGGTGATATTGTAGGTCACATAAGTATTTCCTTGCTTAGGCCATTGATTCCGGTAATTTGTGACTACTCTTTGATACTCACTTGTTCCCGTAAAAGCAGGGTTTAAATAGAGCGGATTGGCATAAAACTGCGAAAACTCGGGATCTTGTCCTTTCACCTGCAGCGCGGTGCTAAGAAGAAGCATAAAAGCAATAATCACCATACCTTTTAAGTCCGAAACCAGTAGGTTGAGGATACGGATATACCTTAAAAAAATTGTTGATATTGCCTTTGTCACTCCTTTAAGTTGGTATTCTTTAGTTTATTGCAAGTGTTGAGATTAAGTTGATGAATTAGCTGTTAAGAAATTCCCGGAAGTTTTAAAATCACCGATAGATGGATTTGTTTCAGCTCAATTCATTCAACTGTTTTATGGTCGCTAAAAAGACGATTTTTTTCATAATCCGCCTACAATATTAATAATATTCGGAATTTGAATGTCGGCAAAATGGTATTCAAAAGTAGTTTTAATTAATACGATGGCTAGAACCTAATTTTCCGATAAAAAGAACTTCAATATGTGAAGATTAGTCATTGAATTCTTGATCTTCGGGAATATCACGGATAATAGACAACATTCCATTAAGCAGATAAGCTTTTTGTTCCGTCGCATTCTTGAGTGCCTCAGTTATTGTAATTATTTCTTTATCAATGATCTCATCTTCAATCCTGCCAAACATATTTTCAATCACTGTAAAAGCTTCAAAAGCAACCTGAAATTCCTCATTAATGACAAGATCAATAAAAACAGGGAGATACTCATTGTAATTGAGCCCATTTTGCCAGCAGCAAGCAACCAGATCTTTGCGTTCGCCGGCATATTTTTCACTTTTGATAGCCTCAATAAAGACGGGAACACTCTCTTTGTTCTTCAATTCTGATAACAGGTTTAAAACACTTTTTTTAATTTCGGGGAGTTCTGTATCGTGCAATAAATCAATAAGACCTGCCAGAATAAAACGATTTCCGGATTCTCTTACCTTGTCAATCGTTTCTAATAGGAATTCAGGATCTGTTGATTTTAAGTTTGAAAGGATTTCTTTCGATTTTACGTCAATAGTCATGCGAATGTATAATGTTTATTTGCGTTCTGTCATGCATAAATTATTCATTAAAATCAACGAACTCAATATACCTGTATGGTTAAAACCTCGATTTTTTCAGTACGTTGACAAAGATAAAATAAAATACCTTTGCGCCTAGTACAAATAACCTGAATGAATAGCGGGAGATCGAAAGAATTAGCAGAGAAAAATATAGCAGGTTTGATGTGGAAATTTTTCTGGCCTGCATTTATTGGTGTTACGGTCAATGCATTGTATAATGTCGTCGATCGGATTTTTATTGGCAGGGGAGTAGGTTCACTCGCACTTTCCGGACTCTCGGTTGTTTTTCCTATCATGATCCTGGTGGCTGCATTCGGAATGTTGATTGGCATTGGAGCGGGTGTGCGGATCTCCATTAACCTGGGAAAAAAGGAGTTTAACCTGGCAGAACGTGTGCTTGGAAACAGTTTTATTTTAATGATCATCGTGGGTCTTGTTGTAACTGTGATCGGCTATCTCGTAAAAACACCTATGCTTCGATCATTCGGGGCGAACGATCAAACGATAGGCTACGCGCAGGATTATCTGAATATCATTCTTATAGGATCAGTATTCCAGGTTGTCGGATTTTCACTGAACAACATTATCCGTTCAGAAGGAAACCCGCGAAATGCAATGTTCTCGATGATTATTTGTTCCGTAGTGAATGTGATACTTAATCCGGTTTTTATATTCGGTTTTGGAATGGGCGTAAAAGGATCTGCCCTTGCCACAGTGATTTCTCAGTTTATACTGATGATATGGGTGATTTTACATTTTTCGAGTAAACGATCTGTACTTAAGCTGCGAATCAGTAATATGAAGCTCAAAAAATCGGTTATCTGGCAGATTGTTACGATTGGTATGGCACCTTTTGCAATGCAGATTGCCGGGAGTTTGGTACAGGCAACTTATAACACGCAATTGATTAAGTATGGCGCTGATGTAGCCGTCGGGGCGATGGGGATTATTAACTCAGTTGCTATTCTGATTGTTATGGCAATCATCTCCATCAATATGGCTTCGCAGCCGATTATCGGATATAACTTTGGTGCCGGGAATTACAGCAGGGTGCGAAAGACCTGGGATATTGGTATTAAAGCAGGCACAATTATCGCTGTTATTGCATTCATTCTTGTCGAACTTTTTCCCGGATCCATTATTCACCTGTTCAACCACGACGATCCCCAACTTTACGAAATCGGAATACACGGGTTGCGAATTTTTCTTTTAATGTTGCCTTTGGTCGGTTTTCAGGTGATTTGCTCCAATTATTTTCAAAGCATTGGAAAAGCGAAAATTTCCCTCTTCCTGACACTTCTCCGGCAGGTTATCGTTTTACTTCCATTGCTTACCTTTCTCCCGATGCACTATGGAATAAACGGAATCTGGATGGCAAGTCCGATCTCCGATATTATTTCTACCTGTGTGGTTTTCACCTTCTTTAAGATTGAAAGGAGGAAGCTTCATCAGTTGGAGATGGGGATTCCATAATTGCGAAAATCAATCTGAGATACCCAATTAAAACAACAGAATATCCTAAGTAATAGGAATGATTTGGCTCCAGGTCATTTGGTGTGGGTAATCCGATTAAAAAATAACGATACTCTTAAGGTGATTTTTTTATTACCCTGAAAGGGTGATATTTAAATAACCGTGGGTGCAAACCCACGGTTGAGTCAACATATATATCTTCAACCCCAAAGTGGGCTGAACATTGTTGCCGATCGTTCAACCACTTCGTGGCTGTTGTTCTGTTTTTCTTGCTTCCGTGGGTTAAACACCCATGGTTATTTAGATATAACCACTTCGTGGCATATGACCCAAATTAGGAATACCTACACAATTCGTTATGGAGGCAACTATAGATTCTAGTAATAGGAAATCATGCAATGCCAAAAAATGTATATTTGTCCGATTGATTCGGGAGCAAAGAGGTGAAGGCTTTCGGGTATGTTGAAAGAAGGGAAGGCTTGAATGATCAGGATGCGGACATTCAAGCCTTCTCTTTCAAAGTCAAACCTTTACTTCAAAATAGGATCGGTTTTACCTGACGTCATAAGCAGGATGATCCGTTTTATATCGATGCTGAAATAATGAATACAAATACAAAATTTAATCGGACACTGGGTTTAGGTTATGTTATCGTAGTGGTTGTTGGTAATATAATTGGCTCGGGAGTATTTAAGAAAATTGCCCCGATGGCTGCTGAACTACATTCATCCGGATGGGTTTTGCTGGCCTGGATTGTTGGTGGTCTGATTACACTGTTTGGAGCATTAAGTAATGCAGAAGTAGCTGGTATTTTAGCCGATACAGGCGGTGATTTTGTATATCACAAAAAGATTTATAACCGGTTTTTTGCTTTTATTTATGGGTGGTCGTTATTTGCTGTTATTCAGACTGCTGCCATCTCTTCATTGGCATATGTGTTTGCCCAATCGCTCAATAGTATGATTACTTTGCCTGGTTTGCTTCAATCGGTGAGCAGTTTTACAATCGGGGGAATCTTCTTCCCCTTTGCCGATTTTTCGGTGAAACTAACAGCAATTATCCTGATTCTCCTTCTTACTTTTGTCAATATTAAAGGAATAAAAAGTGGCGCTTTTGTAAGCAAATTGGTTCTGATACTTGTATTTACCGGCATCTTTGTCATTGTAGTATTTGGACTCGGAAGTCATCAGGCAATAACAACCCGAAGCATCGATTTTAGCTCGACTTCTGATGCTCCGGTTACACTTTCGGCTTTCTTTACCGCGATGCTGGCTGCCTTTTGGGCTTATCAGGGTTGGGCTACGGTCGGATTTATCGGGGGTGAAGTGAAGGATGCAAAAAGGAAAATTCCTTTGGGAATTATAATCGGCGTTTTTATGGTAATTGCCATTTACCTGTTGGTGAATGTCACCTATCTTTCGTTGCTTTCTATTCCGCAACTTGAACAGATTTACCAATCGGGTAACCAGATTGCGGCGATCGAAGCCGTGCGGGTTTTCTGGGGGGACAATGGCGCGTTGTTTATCTCGATGCTGATTCTTATCAGCACGTTGGGATGCACAAATGCTACAATTCTAGCGAGTCCCCGCGTTTATTTTGCGATGTCGCGCGATCAGCTTTTTTTAAAGCAGGCCGGGACTTTGAACAAATCCAATTCTCCCGGAAATTCATTGATCTGGCAAGGTGTCTGGGCCTCCGTACTTGTACTGTCGGGAACTTTTGATCAGTTGACCGATATGATCATCTTCGCCGTATTTTTCTTTTATGGCGCTACCTCACTTGGTGTATTTATATTACGCCGAAAGATGCCCGATGCTCCACGTCCATATAAAGTGTGGGGTTATCCGGTTGTACCGGCTCTCTTTATCGTTTTTTGTCTGATACTGTTTTGTAACACCATCGTGACACGTCCGCGCGAAGCAATGATTGGTCTAACACTTATATTTTCAGGAGTTCCGGTTTACTGGTTTTTGAACAGGCAGAAAAAACAGTAATGAATTGCGGTAATGCATTGCTACTATGAATTGCCACGACCTTCAGGTCGTGGGGGAATTAGAGGCTATTTGTTGGCTTTAGCCCCATAGTTAAACATCCATTAAGCGCTTGAAAATAAAAGTAACCGGAATCGTTCAAAACAAGGGCAAAAAATGCTTGCCATCAATGGTACTCACGACCATATCCATTTCTTTATCGGGATGAAACCAACATGTTGTTTATCTGATTTGGTGCGCGAAATAAAAAAATCATCGAATATCTTTATCAATAAAAAAATATTTAACAATAGTTCGTTCAAAACTTAGTTATTTATCTGAATTACAGTAAAATAACTGATTATTTAATAGTTTAATATCGCGGGAATTTGTAT
>Ga0209386_1000683_pt1 | contig 15720 bp, 14 predicted proteins | sample NGEPertwo_FD_184510 | JGI IMG/M metagenome (GOLD analysis project Ga0209386, IMG submission 184510) | Arctic peat soil microbial communities from the Barrow Environmental Observatory site, Barrow, Alaska, USA - NGEE Permafrost154B-two... | ecosystem: Environmental > Terrestrial > Soil > Wetlands...
ATATAGGGAAGATCGTTATTGTGGACAACGTTCTTCCCTATATAGGGAATTTTGGGTTAAGTTGCTTTATATTTAACCCCAACATATATTTGAATGAAGTTATGCACCTCTCTGGATAAATTGCACAGTGAACTCGTTCAGCCTAAGCTGAACATCGAAACTTCAGTAGGGGATTCTACCCCCACTGAAGCAACGTAGAACGCTCCCACTTCTATATATATGTGGGAGTCTTACGAATAGGTAAAATGCAACAAGATCGATGTGAGCGTTTGTTGCATGACATAGGGGTGCTTAAATCTGCTTGTGTCCTCAATGGGGAAGTGTTTAGAGAGATTCATGGAATCCTCTTTTTTGGCATACCCAGAAATAGATAAGGGTGAAAAATCAACCACATTGACGCTTGTATTATTTTTGTGTTCCATATGTTTCCATTAAAATACATTTTAATTTAACTGCCCATTAATGTTGAAAAAGTCCGTCACCCCATTTATTGTGGGATAACGGACTGTGTATTTGGAATTTAACCAACCCTATTATAAGGCTTGTTCTCCGGTAGCTCCAGTTCTTATGGTAATAGCATTTTCCACGCTAGTCACAAATATCTTCCCGTCGCCGATCTCTCCAGTTCGTGCTTCTTTGATAATAATCTGAATAACCTCTTCCACGTAGTTATCCATAACGACGATCTCGATCCTCACCTTGGGAATAAGGTGTACAGTATACTCCACACCCCGGTAGATTTGAGTGTTCCCCTTTTGTTTGCCACAGCCGATTACTTGGGTCACTGTCAAACCGTTAACCCCATGACTGCTCAATGCATCTTTAACGCAGTCTAACTTACCTGGACGGATAATTGCCTCAATTTTCTTCATATTAATAACTCCTTCATCCTTTATAATTTAGCCCGGTAGTTGAACTCCGGGTGAACTCCGGGGGGGTGAACTCCGTTCCACCTGGGGGGGTGAACTCCGGGGACGGTTCTCTCCGTTCCACCTGTAGCACTCTTGACGGTCACTTGGACGCACGAAGGGAACGTAAGGGACGGTTCCCTCAGTTCCACACTTAACTCCTTCCACCACACCAAGTTAGCCCGTTCGGAACACCTGGAACCGTACTCGATGTTCCACGTTCCACGCTCGATGTTCCCTGAACTGTCCTGTCTCCAAGCCTGGAACGCCGGGGACAAGCTTGGAACGCCGGGGACAAGCTTGGAACGCAGGGGACGGTTCCCTACGTTCCACACGTAACTCCTTCCACTAGCACCGGGTTGGCCCGTGTGGAACGCCTGGAACCGTCCCCTGCGTTCCCCTGCGTTCCCCTGCGTTCCCCTGCGTTCCCCTGCGTTCTCCCCTGCGTTCTCCCCTGCGTTCTCCCCTGCGTTCTCCCCTGCGTTCCACTACTTGGACGGTCTTGCCCCATCTGCCCATGCTTTGCTAATATATAGCTCAGATGAATTCTGAATAGGCCCTCTCTCCATGCAATGATAGATCCAAACCACTTGATTCTTCTTCCTCACTGACACGAAGTTTCGTGAACATACTAATTGCTTTCAAAATGATGAACGTTATCGATATGGTAAACAGCACTGTAATTCCAACACTCATGGCCTGAATCCCCAGGAGTGAGGCATTTCCATAGAACAATCCGTCCGCACCATTCGGATTAATGCTCTTGGTAGCAAAGATTCCTGTCGCCAGGGCTCCCCAAGTTCCACCGATACCGTGGCATCCGAAGGCGTCCAAGGCATCATCATATCCGAATTTAGCTTTTATTACGCTAATTGCTAGATAACAGACCGCACCGCCAACTAAACCGATAAAGATGGAGGAGAGCGAAGTTACAAACCCTGCACCCGGGGTTATGGCTACTAATCCTGCGACTGCGCCGCTGGCTGCGCCGAGCATGGTGGATTTCCCTCTGTGTAAACGCTCCACGACTACCCAGGCAATTGCAGCTGCTGCAGCTGCTGTGTTTGTATTCACAAAGGCCATACCTGCTAAGCCGTTCGCCCCCAAGGCACTGCCTGCATTAAACCCAAACCAGCCAAACCATAGGATCCCTGCTCCTAAAACTGTCATGGGAACGTGATGGGGCGCCATTGATTCTTTACCTAATCCTCTACGTTTGCCAAGCACCAAGGCGGCTATCAAAGCGGAGTATCCTGAACTAATATGCACCACGTTGCCTCCAGCGAAGTCCAACGCTCCCAGTGTCCTTAAGAAACCACCGACACCCCAGACCCAATGAGCCAACGGATCGTAAACAAAGGTCGACCATAACAGCATAAAGACAATAAATGCAGGAAAACGCATCCGTTCTGCGATAGAGCCACTGATTAAAGCGGGAGTAATAACTGCAAACATCATTTGGAAACCCATAAATACAATCTCGGGAATGGTGGCCGCGTAATTCGGGTTGGGCTCCATCCCAACTCCATTTAACCCCAGCCAGTCTAGGCCTCCGATTAAGCCGTGATAATCTGATCCAAACGCCAAGGTATATCCTACCAAGATCCACTGCAAAGACATAATACCGATGACGACCCAACTATGCATCAGGGTGCTGAGAACATTCTTCTTACGCACCATACCACCATAAAAAAGTGCTAAACCGGGTGTCATAAGGAAAACTAGTGCTGTGCAAATCATAATAAATCCTGTGTCACCTGTATCCATATTTTTTTCCTCCTCAACTACACTTTCTGATTAGGGCAAAATAAAATGGCGCTTTGAGCTACTCTTGCGAGTATTCTCAAAGCGCCATTGCTTTGCTTGATTTCTTCCTGGCCGAGTTGTTTCGGCTGTGCACACCTTATATTTGATATTCTAGCATGAAAACAAACTGTCATGCAACACTTTCTCCTCATGAATCTTGTATACACAACAGAAGTTCGGGTTCAGCAGAATCGGTTGAGACTATCCGACGTTCGGCGGGGCGTTTGTTCGTTAACCCAAAGCATTCCCTATCGCAGCAAAATGATGGGGTCATAGACATAATGCAAGAACAAGAACAAGAGGAGCCCAACAACTCCACCGATCATCGACCCATTAATCCGAATCCATTGAAGGTCGTTACCTGCCTTCTCCTCAACAAATTGGTTGAGATCCTGATCTGTGTAGGCAGCGAGGGTCTCTCTGACCATGCCCCCAATCAGGTCATGTTCATTCTGAATCACCCGGCATAAGGTATCCACAACGAACGCATTGATCTTCATCTGAAGTTCCAAGTTGTGTTGAAAGCTAACCCAGTATTTTTCTACGGAAGGATGAATGGAACGATACAGAGCATTCGGTTCCGTAGGCGTATTAGGAGTTGAGGCGACTTTCAACGCGACCTCAAGAACTGATTCCAGAAATCTGCTAAATATAACATCGGACAATAGGTCTTGCTTCCACTGCTCCATTTGAGCACTAAACCGAGTATCAAACTCTAATTCTGCTACCCTATTTAGAAGGATTTCCTTCAAGCTTATACGCAAAGGATCTAGTGGATCTCTCAATTTACTTAAGGTTAGGAGTAGCTCCACTTGCATCGCTTCGGCGGCTTCATCAAGGTTCAACCCATCTGACATTTCCACAAACCCCATCATGGTCCGGAATATTGACCCTCCGCTGCTAATTTTTTCTTCCTTGATATCTTCAAAGTAGCGAAGAATAACCTTACGGGTTTCTCCCTCAGCTGCTTTATCCCAGAGCATTTCGGCTAAGCGATCCAGCCCTAGATCGATATAGCCATGGTTTAACGCCCATCCGCTTATACTCTGCACCCTTGGCGCCAAGTTCCAAGTTTTCGCAGACTGACGGATAAAGACGGCTAGTTTTTCCGCTAACAGGGTTGGTTCCTGTTTTGCCGCATAACGCCGAAGGTAAGTCAAAATCGTATCCGTTAGGTAAACTGATCCGCCTACTTTCTCCACGCCTAGAAGGAGTCCTTCAATAAAGGGAACTCCCTCAATTTTCTTGCGGATTATAGTCATGTTCAGCAGCTCTTTTTGCACGATTGACGCCACGGCTTCGATTACTTTTTCACGGTTTCGAGGGATCAAGGCAGTGTGATAACCCCAGCCCAATGGCTTTTTGAAAATCGCTGTTACTGCAAACCAATCAGCAATTCCACCCACTAAAGCAGCTTCCGAGACGAAAAACATCAGCCTGATTCCAAAGTTACCTGGGTTGAAATGTTTTAACACCGCTGCACCCAAGAAAAAGAGGAAAACAGAGGCCAAAATAATATTCGCTTTTCTGTGAAAATTCATTGTAACACCATCCCCAACACGTAGATCAGCATTCCTGCCAGACCTCCTACTACCGACCCGTTAATCCGGATCATTTGCAGGTCGTTACCAGCTTTGTCTTCGATTAAGGCAACAAGTTTGTCATCTGTCAGTGGGTCCAAGCCTTCATGTACCATGCGTCCTATGGCATCGTGGTGGAATCCAATCTGTTTTTCGAGGAGAAGCTTGACCCTTTCATCCACTGTCAGCCTGAGTGAACGATTGTGCTCTAATAGTTCAAGGTATTCATCCCACTTATTCACTAAATTTTCCATTAAGTGTTCCATCATAGAAGGAATACTTTTCTCTATCCTTTGGTTTTCTAAGTTCTCGTTTAGGACGTTAAGTAAGAAACGATTGATACTATCTTGGAGTGATGATTCCTTCTTAAGTTCCAATAAAAAGTGGCGCAAGGAGTCTTTAATCCATCCTTCAACTGTACCATCCCTTAGGGCTGATTTGACCTTTTCTTGGAGGCCATGCGCCAGAACAGAGGGTGCGGGAAGAAACTTCAGCACCATTTTACGCGTAGGATTAGCGTCACCATATCTTGTCAGGGCTGCTTCCAGCATATTCATTAGGGCAGCCTTGGCCTCAGGTTGCTCCACATAGTCATCGATCGCTCGACAAATAACTATTAAAACCCGATCGACATCTCCGTGGTCTAATGAAAATTGGGCAACTTCTGCCAGAGTTTCCGAGAGTTTCATGCTACCCAGGTTTTCTTGGAGTATACCGTGCATAATTCGCGGGATCTGACCTTGCTCCATATGTCTCGCGACATCCCCTGAGAGATCCGTTAATAACGATCCAATGGAAGACTTAACCTCCTGCTTGCTCAAGATCCTAAGGAACACGCCAGAAAAGTCCCAAGCGGATAATTTGCGCCGCAGCACGTCTTGAGAAAGTAATTCCTGCTGTACCATATCCGACAACGCTGCAAAAATTCGTTCACGGTTCTGGGGAATGATTTCAGTGCGGATAATTTTTCCAGGCCTAATTCCCAAGGGACGGCGAAAAAGAGCCGTCACTGCAAACCAATCAGCAAGCCCTCCGATCATTCCCGCGCTACACCCACTAGATATAAGCCCACCGACAAAACTCCCATGAAACGGATAACTGAGAAAGAATCCCAGGGAAATCCCCGCCAGCGTGAGATTAGCAGTGTGAGTATTATTTCTTATTTTATTTGTCATAATTTCTCCACCTAAGCAATTTCATTTCTATTCATCTATTCTAGACTATTTTCGCCTCTTACACCAGCGACGCCTTACTCTTTACGCCTAGTTTCCCTCCAGCGATTAAAACGATAAGCACCAAAAAGACTGACCCCGTGACATATGGTAAGCCCATACTTATACCGAAAAGCGCTCCGCCTGTCACTGGCCCAATAATTCGGCCTAGGCTAGCAAAGGATGCAAAGAGTCCGAGCGAAGCTCCCTGTCCTTGAGAACTTTGTTTTGTAACGAGACTCGAGCTAGTTGGCACCATCAAAGAATTTCCCACCATGAAAACAACAGTCGACATAACTAAGAAAATAATATTTTGATAATCCGCAGACAAGATAATTAATATTAACCCGACTGCACAGAGAACGGCACCAGCTTTCACGAGCTTAGCATCCCCGAACTTTTTGGTCAATGGGCCAATAAGTCCGCCCTGAACAATCACCGCAAAGACGCCAAGAATGGCGAAGGTGATCCCCATATCCCTGGGACCAAAACCTACTTTAGCCGCTGCCAACAAAGCAAACGTGGCCTCGAACATGGACATCGTAAAATTCAATACGAAATTAAAGGCAAAAAGTGCAAACAGAGGGTCTTTCAACACTTCTAATGTAAGCAAGCTCGTCTTGCGTCTGACAACTTCTGTCGCTTGCTTCAAGGATTCCGGTAGGAAGGCCAAAGTAAACGGCAATAGTAATAAAGCTAATCCACCCGCCACGAAAAACGGTAATGAAAAACTGTAGTGACCGAGCCACCCCCCTATGGCCGGGCCGAAGATCATCCCGAGCCCCATAGCGGCACCAATCATCCCCATCCCTTTCGAACGATCAGCACCTTCCGTAATATCCGCTAAATAAGCCATAGCCGTCGGTATTGTCGCCGATGACACCATTCCTGATAAGGCACGAATTCCAATCAATACATATAGGTTGTTTACCAGCCCGAACATTATAAACGTCAGGCCATACCCAGTTAGTCCGATGAGAATAACTGGTCGCCGGCCAATGCGATCGGATAACCTGCCCCAAAAAGGTGCAAAAAAGAACTGCATTATGGAATAGGAGGACATAAAGATACCCAAGGCTAGAGCTCCTCCGCCTAGCTTCCCCACAAAAAACGGCAGAATTGGGATGACGATACCAAACCCCACCATGACTAGGAATTGAATGATCAGCAAGATCACCATTGGCCCCATAAACTTTTTTGACATCCTAAAAGCTCCTATCTATATCTTGTTTTTCTCTAACAACTGGATTAATAAAGGATCTTGTATCAAGCGGGGAATTTTGACTTGGTTTAGGGAAGCACCACGTTTTAAGAGTTCTTGTTTGAGGGTCTGAAACGTCCCTGCTCGAACGAAATGGATATCCACTTCGTTGATCCGCTTTGCCTTTACTCCTGCGAGATAACGGGGGTTGGCCTCCCCTAAGCATTTTTCCAGAGTGTTTCTTATTTCCAAGGCTTTATCTGGGGTGATTACTGGCTCGTTAACCTCGATATAAAAGAGATAATGTCCAACTACGTCATCTACTTCTAAGGTAACCGTATAGTCCTCCAACACAACCCCCACAGCCTTAGTCGTTGTACTAAGGGCGAACTGCACGGCCTGTTCAGAGGTCTTTTCCGCTGCTACGTTAAGAAGTTGTCCCTTGCGATACATGAATTCGATCACAGGGCTTTGGTGAGAATGTCCCACGACTTTGATCACATCTCCCACTCGATACCGGTAAAACCCAGAATAGTTCGTGACGACGACTTCGTACATCTCTCCCACGTTTAACTCATCTAAATCAAACGTTGTTGGATTCGGGTCGACGGATTCCTGAAGAGGGATAAACTCAAAATACGCTGACCGAGGGGTGACGACATAACTAACATCGTTTACGTGAGTGGCTATTCCAATTAATGCCTCTGTGGCTCCATAGATCGCCGAAAAAATTGGCAAATCCCCAATATAATAGCGTAGTCTGTCGAGGTAGATGCCAAAACTTCCGCCCACCACACAAGAAGCATAACTCATCTTTGGCCACACCCTTTGCGCAATCCCTTGCATTCCTTTCCTTAATTCCCGTTCCAACTCCTCTGCCCGGAGCTGATCAGGCTTTAAGCGCTCTGTTAGCTGGTTCCTTACTTCTGAATCCAAGGTCAAGTGGGGTGAGATTGTTCCTTTGGCAAGATCCGAAAGTAACTCCGGCCACTGTTTTTCCAATACGCCGAAAAGTTGTACAATTCCGGAGGGAAAAGGGGACATCATATATGCCAGGCTCCGTTCTCTTAGCGCAAACAACAAATGTAGATAATTGGCCACTTGCTGATCTTTGATCGCTAGGACTTCAAGTGGAGAGGTCCAAAAGTAGCGGAGCATCTTTTTCATCGACTGCATTCCACCAGAGGTCCCAGATCCGGTGGGAATTCCCACTGCAGTATTCCCTGATTGCAACATGTTCATAAGAAGCAAACCCTTGCCCCCCGTCCTTGCAGCAGGGAGTGCTCGGGAAAGTGACCCATGTTGAAGAAACATCATGCTCATGTTAATAATCTTTCTGGTTTTTGCTGTGGTGGGAATACGCTTTTGTTTCCCTGTGGTACCTGAGCTTAAGCCAAAATACTTAACCGTGTCAGTCGTCAGTACGTTCTCATGGCCTGCGGCAATTTCTTCAACGTAGTTTTCGTAGTCGGAATAGCTCGTTAACGGAACAACGAGTTTATAATCTGCCGTACTTCGTATGATGCCAAACTGATATAAACTCCCATAAACTGTCTCTGAATTGCCTTGTAGAATTTCATTTAAAACAGCCCGGTTAACGTCCCCTGCTTTGACAGTGTCTTGGACAAACTTCTTATAAAAGAAATCGGCGCTCAGTGCATAGAATCGATTAATTACCCACTCCAGCATATTCATACTCTATTACTCCTTATCTGCCCTTACTAAATCTTCCAGCACAGCGTTCAACTGTCCAAGGGCCTTATTCAGTTCCGCTACTTGTGGGAGATCTAGCTTCTGAAATATGCGCGCAAACTTGGTTTTTCTTATCTCTTCAAAGGCAGTTAAGGGCTCACTCCCTTGAGGGGAAAGTTGAATTATAACGACTCGTCGATCTTCCTCGCTACGAGTCCGAGTGATGAGGCCCAACTTATACAGGCGATCCACAAATCCAGTGACTGCCCCCAACGTGATCCCAAACTGTTTTGCAATATCGGACGGTGTACAAGTCACTCGGAGTTCCAGATACTTCAGAAACATCATCTGATGCATGGATAAATTACCTTCTTCAGGCATAAGAAAGCATTGGTACTTTTTCCAAACTGCCCTAAATAAATGGTCTGTCTCCTCCATGAGATCTGCTCCTTTTTCCTTGGTCATGGGTTTAATCACTCCTTAATTGAGTTGCGTTCCAACCGCTCCCGCCCATACGCTCGCAGACCAAATTAGGCCAACCTGCTGGATGGATGCAAGCGAGCGGGGTTGTTTGGTCTACGCAGCTTACGGAATAAACGTTGTAAATAAAATCCTCGTGAACAGCGGAATATCTCTTGATGCCCTTATTATAATTCCCATAAATAGTTTATGTCAATTAGTATTTATATTCTTCTATTAGCCAAACTTAAACCTGTCAAATTGACGCGCAAAAAGACTCAGGCTAGGGGTCGAGTGCCTGAGTCTTTTTTTTGTTCCACGACCAATTATTTGACAAATACTTTGATGTTTTATACCTAAATTTCGAAACAATGGGAATAATGAATACTATGCTCATAATAAGGAGGATTTATATGTCTGACAACACTTCGGTCGATGATCTCTATCGGCAGCTCGATAACTATATCGACAGCCTCCCTTACAAAAAGGAGAACTTAATTGGGGTCCTGCACCGCGCTCAAGAGATCTTCGGCTTCCTGCCCAACAAGTTACAGCTACACATCGCGCAGAAACTTGACCTCCCTGCGGCCAAGGTTTACGGGGTTGTGAGCTTCTACTCCTTCTTTACGATGAAACCTCGCGGGAAACACACAGCCCACATTTGCATGGGTACCGCCTGTTTTGTGCGAGGTGCGGAGAAACTAAAGGATGAATTAGAAAAACAATTAGGGATAAAGACGGGGCAAACCACGGAGGATAACCTTTTCTCCTTAGATTCTCTGCGTTGTATTGGAGCGTGTGGTCTTGCCCCAGTCATCATGATCGATGGAAAAGTTCAAAGTCGAATTCACAAGCCCGCAGAGGTTAAAGAGGTTCTTGATAAGTATCGAGAGCAATAATAACTGGCATGATATGAATCAGCTCACTGTGCAAGAACCGTCACTGAAGGAAGGGAAGCCATCAATGAAGCTCAAAAATACTGCTGCGCTCAATGCGCTTAAGGCCCAAAGTCTCGGTCTCCTGGAAAACCGACGCGTCACTAAGCCTGTCACAACGAAGGATGCCCAAGGCTTGCCAAGGCACATTATGGTCTGTGGGGGAACTGGTTGCCATGCCTCCGATAGCCCCCAAATTGTTAATCTCTTTAAAGAGGAACTTAAGCGGCGTGGATTAGCGGATCAAGTCGAAGTTCTCCAAACTGGTTGTTTTGGCTTTTGCGAAAAAGGACCGATTCTTGAAATCCACCCAGATAACACCCTTTATATCCAGGTTTCTACGGACGACGTAGTGGACATTGTGGAAGAACACTTCATTCAAGGGAGGCGTTTAGAACGTCTTCTTTATACCGATCCGAAAACAGAAAAGAGTTACGCTTCGGACCTTCCCTTTTACCACAGCCAGCTGCGGGTTGCCCTACGCAACTGCAGCTATATCGCCCCTGAGGACATCCGAGAATATATTGCTGCGGACGGGTATCAGGCCTTGGCGAACGTACTTTTTAATATGAATCCTGGTGAAGTCGTTGAAGTGATTAAGAAAAGCGGACTAAGAGGACGTGGCGGTGGAGGATTTCCCACCGGTTTAAAGTGGGAATTCACACGTAACAACGAGGCAAAACAACGGTATATCATTTGCAATGCTGATGAAGGTGATCCTGGGGCGTTTATGGATCGCTCAATTTTGGAAGGCGACCCTCACAGTGTTTTAGAAGCTATGCTCATTGCTGGTTCTACAATTGGCGCTACGCAAGGATTTATCTATGTTCGAGCCGAATATCCTTTAGCCATTCACCGTTTGGAGATAGCGATTAAGCAAGCTCGAGACTACGGCTTACTGGGGAAAGGTATTTTAGGTAGTGATTTGTGTTTTGATATTGAAATCAAATACGGAGCTGGAGCATTTGTCTGCGGGGAGGAAACAGCCCTGATCCATTCCATTGAAGGGACCCGCGGTGAGCCTTGCGTCAAACCACCTTACCCAGCTCAGGAAGGTTTATGGGGTAAACCCACTTGTGTCAATAATGTCGAGACGTTGGCCAATATTCCCCCTATTATATTAAAGGGGGCCGACTGGTTTGCCAGCATCGGCACAGAAAAAAGCAAAGGCACCAAGGTGTTCGCCTTAGCTGGAAAAATTAACAATGTAGGCCTTGTCGAAGTTCCTATGGGCACCACGCTTCGTAAAATAATCTTCGAGATTGGCGGGGGCATCAAGGACGATAAAGTCTTTAAAGCTGCCCAAACTGGGGGTCCCTCTGGAGGGTGTATTCCAACTCAACATTTAGATATCCCTATTGACTACGAATCCTTAGTGAGCATTGGCTCGATGATGGGCTCCGGCGGCCTTATTGTCATGGATGAAGGCGATTGTATGGTCAATATAGCCAAGTTCTTCCTTGAATTTTCAGTGGATGAATCCTGTGGACGCTGTACTGCTTGCCGAGTCGGTACCAAGCGTCTCCATGAAATTCTAATAAGGATCACGGAAGGCCAGGGCACGTTAGAGGATTTGGATAATTTAGTGGAGCTTAGTAAGATCGTCAAAACCTCTTCTCTTTGCGGTCTAGGACAAAGTGCTCCCAATCCGATTCTCTCCACGATTGAGTATTTTCGAGACGAGTACCTCGCTCATATCGTCGATAAAACCTGCCCAGCCGGTGTTTGTAAGGGCTTGTTAAAGTATGAAATTACCGATAAGTGCGTGGGATGTACCCTTTGCGCCAAGAAATGTCCGGTCAGTTGCATCTCGGGTAAACCCAAGGAGCGCTACGTCATCGATCAAGACCGTTGCATTAAATGCGGAGCCTGTAAGGAGCAATGCCATTTCGATGCCATCATCCACCATTAAGGTACCCTGAAGGAGGACTCCCTATGGATATACAGCTAACCATCAACGATATAGCCCTGACCGTACCCGAGGGCATGTCCATCTTAGACGCCGCCCGAACGATAGACATAGACATACCGACCCTATGCTATCTCAACCTTCATGAAATGAAACTTAATAATCACATTGCTTCCTGCCGGGTATGTTTGGTAGATGTCGAAGGTCGACGCAATCTAGCCCCCTCCTGTTCAACCCCTGTCCAAAATGGCATGGTGGTTAAAACAGATACGCCTTTAGCCATCCAAGCTAGACGTACCATGGTTGAGCTGCTGCTTTCTGACCATCCTAAATCATGTTTGACCTGTGCCAAGAACCTAGACTGTGACCTTCAATCTCTGGCTGCAGATTTAGGGGTGCGTCATATTTCCTATGAAGGAGAAGAATGTAAGTTTGATATTGATCAATCCAGTTTAGCCATTATCCGCGACCCTAACAAATGTATTCGCTGTCGCCGCTGTGAAACGATGTGCGACGATGTTCAGACTGTGGGGGTTTACTCTAACGTCGGGCGCGGTTTTGAAACGGTGATTAAAACGGCCTTTGATCTACCCCTGCACGAAACGTCTTGCACCTTTTGTGGACAATGTATAGCGGTATGCCCCACCGGGGCCTTAATGGAACTCGATCAAACCGATAAGGTTCGAAAAGCCCTGAACGATCCCAACCAACTTGTCGTCGTACAAACGGCACCGGCTGTACGGGTCGCCCTTGGGGAGGGATTCGGGTTAGAGCCGGGCACAATTGTCACGGGCAAAATGGTGGCCGCTCTTCGACGACTGGGCTTTGACCGCGTCTTTGATACGGAATTCGGAGCTGACGTGACGATTGTGGAGGAAGCGACAGAGCTTGTTCACCGCATACAACATGGCGGGCGTCTGCCTATCCTTACAAGTTGTTGCCCTGCGTGGGTCAAATTCTTCGAACATCAATTTCCAGATTTATTGGACGTCCCCTCAACCTGTAAATCGCCCCATCAAATGTTAGGGGTCTTGACCAAGAGCTATTATGCAGAGACCTATGGAATTGATCCTACGAAAATTACCGTTGTCTCTGTGATGCCCTGTGTGGCAAAAAAATACGAAGCAGCCCGCCCAGAATTGGGGCAAAAACAGGTCATCCCCGATGTGAACATCGTCATTACTACCCGAGAACTGTCGCGTATGATTCGGGAAGCTGGCATTCATTTTAATCATCTCAAAGATGAAGAATTTGATCAGCCCTTGGGCGAATCGACGGGTGCCGCCGTCATTTTCGGAACAACCGGTGGAGTTCTCGAAGCGGCCCTGCGGACAGCCTACGAGATGTTAACCGGTGAGACTTTGGAGAAAGTAGAGTTTGAAGCGCTCCGGGGAATGGAGGGCATTAAAGAAGCCGTGATCAAGATCGGTGAACGTGATTTACGAGTTGCGGTCACCCATGGTCTGGGTAATGCCCGAAGAATTCTTGAAAAAATACAAGCTGGGGAAAGCAATTACGACGTTATTGAAATTATGGCCTGCCCTGGTGGTTGCATCGGCGGAGGAGGACAACCCTATCACCATGGCAATGTAGAAATTCTTAAAGCTAGGGCAAACGCCATTTATCAAGAAGACAGGTCCAAACCTTTGAGGAAATCGCATGAAAATCCTGCGGTACTCGCTATGTACAAAGATTACATGGGTGAACCTTATGGAGAAAAAGCGCATCAATTTCTCCACACCAACTTTACGAAGCGTGATAAAATATAAGATGAAGAAGTAACTATGAAAAACTACCCGCTTGGGTAGTTTTTTAAAGTGGAGGGTATTATGCATCACGCATTCTCAAGAACTGAACTCCTTATAGGAAATAGTGGTCTAGAAAAGTTGCGCAAGAGCACGATCATGATATTCGGGATTGGGGGGGTCGGCTCTTTCACCGTAGAGGCTCTGGCGCGTGCGGCCGTGGGTCATATAATCTTAGTGGACTTTGATGATATTTCTCTATCGAATATTAATCGTCAAATACATGCTCTCCACTCCACCGTGGGCGACGCCAAAGTAGACGCTATGAAACGTCGAATTTTAGAGATTAATCCAGATGCCAATGTCGAGACGATCAAGGAGTTTTATTCTGCGGCGGATGCTGAACGCCTGCTTGGACGAAAGCTAGATTATGTCATCGATGCCATCGATACAGTTTCCAGCAAAGTAAGCCTGGCCATAGAATGTTTGCAGCGCAAAATCCCCTTGATTTCCAGCATGGGCGCTGGAAACCGCCTTTCTGCAGCGAACTATAGGGTAACAGATATCTCCAAAACTAGCGGGGATCCGCTGGCCAAGGCAATGCGCAAATTACTGCGCAAAGAAGGTATTACAAAAGGGCTTAAAGTCGTGTCTACCCCGGATCTGCCACTTACTCCGCTCTCCCTAGAGAAAACTGATTGGCAAAATAACCGTAGCCCTCGTGAGGATGAGCTCAGTGTAGGAAAACGCTCGACTCCAGGTAGTATGTCCTTCGTTCCACCGGTTGTTGGCCTCCTGATCGCCGGGGAAGTGGTACGAGATTTATTAGAGACTGGGAAAGATACTTAAAGTGAAAAGGGATTTCAATTGGGATCAACAATGGGGTTGAAGTTTATAAGCTTCAACCCCATTGTTATTGTGAATTCGTTAGATTAATTTGCTTCCTCATTGGATCAATTATCGATGAGGTCTTGCCCCTCATCGTCTTAAACACCAGCAGAAAAATACCAATATCAATAAGAACATCCCCCACACTGAACACTTGTTTTTGCAGTCCGGGAAGATCTAGATAGAACCGATCGGCTAAGAAGCTCAGGTGGGTTGACTCAGTCATTAGCCCGTGAGTTCCCTGCCCCGCTAGTAACGCGTTACGGCTGACCTCAGGAAGAAAAGAGGGATCAACTGGCATTACTCCACCATTTAAAACGATTACGAGGGCATTTAGCAGAATTCCCAAGGAGATGCATGTCATTCCAGGCAGTGACCTATTACGAACAGTGAAAATTAATAATAAAAAATAGGACCCTGTATCAAGTGCTGGACTAACCCAACTCGGGCCTAACCCAATTCCTCGAACTGCTGCCCAGTAAACGCCACTCTGTATCAAGAGAGCCAAGGGGATCAGCCAAACTACGCGCAGGGTGATTTCCCCTAGTCGGCCGAATTTTCCTCCACTTATAAGGCTTACGAATAACGCTAGAATCAACGTCTCAATGAGCATACTTCACCTCTTAACACTAATAACAGCATAAGGCATGTGAAAGAAAATAACTAGGCAGGATGCCATGGATATTTTCTTTCACATGCCTATATGATTAGCAGTTTGTAATTTGTCAATACTGACCGTCCGAAATGTCATTTTACTTGTAACTACTTTACAAAATATTTCTACGAGTTCAGGATCCAATTGTGAACCTGAGACTTTTTTAATTTCAGCAATGGCCTCGTAATGCGAACTGCCTTTACGATAACTCCGATCAGATGTGATCGCATCATAAGTGTCTGCTACGGCAATGATCCTAGATTCCATTGGTATCGCTCCACCTTGGATTCCATCAGGATAGCCCTTTCCGTCATAACGCTCGTGGTGATGTCGTACCACTTCTCCTATATCAAATAAAAATTTGATGCCTTTAATAATCGTTTGACCAATGGCCGGATGGCTGCGAATAGCTTCCCAATCCGAATCCAGCAGTTTTCCCTCTTTATTGAGGATTATTTCACTTACCCCGATCTTTCCTACGTCATGCAACACGGCAGCGTATTTAAGATATTGAGTTTTTTCTTCACTCATTTTCAGTTCTTCTGAGATAGCGACTGCAAATTTCCCTACTCTTTCTGAATGTCCACTAGTGTATGTGTCTTTGGCTTCTAGTGCTTGAACAAGAGCTTCGACCGTATTAAGATAGTTTTCTCGCATGTCGATGTAGATTTTAAAAGCATGTCGAGAAACTAACAGTGGAATAAAGAGAAGGCAAAGGCCTACTGATCCGT
>Ga0209386_1000685_pt1 | contig 15693 bp, 23 predicted proteins | sample NGEPertwo_FD_184510 | JGI IMG/M metagenome (GOLD analysis project Ga0209386, IMG submission 184510) | Arctic peat soil microbial communities from the Barrow Environmental Observatory site, Barrow, Alaska, USA - NGEE Permafrost154B-two... | ecosystem: Environmental > Terrestrial > Soil > Wetlands...
CAGTCGAATGTTTCTTTATCTCGACACTGAGCGCCCAGGCAATGGAGGAGGATGATACAATTCCAACAGGCGAGGAATTAAACGGATTACCATTTTAAATCAATAATTAATAAATCAAAGAGTTATGAAAACAGAAACAACTTATTCAGATTTTGACCTTGAAAAAGGTAAATGCACTTGCTGTGGCGACCTATCTATGGAGATTCTTATTGACGATGGCCGTTGCGTTGATTGTATTGAGGAGGAAAAATTCATAGATCTAACAATGAAGCAACATGAGGGATAATACATGGTACTTCACTGATTCTACTTGGATAGAACAATTATTTAAAAGTAAGTCAGGATATTACGCGAGAAACAAAGGATGGGAAGATGGAGACAAACAGATTACCTCTCCACCTTGTAAACAAGGCTACTATTACGATGAGTATATGAAAAATAATAGAGATTCGTTAAACGGACTCCCATTTTAATCAATAATTTAATAATTAAAAATCATGAAAAAAGCAATCATTATCACAGGACCGCCAAGAAGCGGAAAGACTTTTAAAGCGCATCAAATTGCTTCACAGTTTTCGAATGATGAAGTAATGTGCTGTTATTTTGCAGGACGGAACCGTCCAAATCTTTCGTATGTATTTAATGAATGTACCCCTGAAACAAAGTTGATTGTTTTGGAAGAATTGAATAAAAATACTGATTTCAGCTTTTACTTCGATGCAATGATCGAAGGATTAACGATCAACAAGAAGGGTAAAGTACCGTTTGTTATTCACCCACAGTTTATATTTACATGCAATACAGTTATTTACAAAAATGACTTTAAAAATCTTGGAGATAGTTTTAAAGATCGTTTTGATGTAATTGAAATGAAAGATGGTATTATGCCGTGCAATACAGCACAAATTGAAAGAGTTGCCTGGGATGCTGCTATCACGTCATTTGCTGCTGAATGCGGGGACGACATGAGTGATGAAATTGAGAACGGAGTAACTATTTACAAAACCGTTAATGATTATATAAACAGAGGTATTTAATCAATCGTTATGGAAAAACAAATTAAAATGGCTGCAAGGCTTTATGAATGCCGGGACACGGCTAAAAGGTTCTTTAGAGATGAATACCAGGAGAAAATCAAGCCTTATTCACATATTTTGTCAGCAGTAATGAAGGCGAATAACCTTGACGAAATACCTGCTCTGCTTAAAATAAGCGAAACGAAAACTTACCAGGAGAATGCAATGGGTCAGATGATGTTCATGGCTGCAGTAGTCGAGATGATAGAGCCTTTAGAATGCCATCACGATAGATATTGTGACCAGCAAACGAAGGATCTGAAGTGCAAATCAAAATCAGGATGCAATTTCAAAGAATAATTAACCACATAACAGCTTAAAAATGAAATACACGGCAACTATTGAATTAGAGGTAACAGGAACATTCACTGATCAGGATGTTCAGGATTTTATTGAGTCTGAATTAGGATATGGAGGAGGGATGAGCCTGGACAATCCATTCATCGATTCAGAGGCTGATGCTAAGTTGGAGATAAAGGATATTGATGTTACACCTGATTATTTTTAGTATCATGAAAACAATTGAAGAAGTGGCATTTGATCGCTATCTATCAGATCAAAGCTTACCGGCTCATAAAAGGATGGACACTTCCTGTTATATCGATTGGGCACAATTAGGAGCAAGAGAGGCGCAAAGATGGATTGATGTAAACGACAGGGATAATCCAATGCCGGCCAACACCGACTTTCTGATTAAACTGGAAGATGGACAAATATTCAGATTTAACGAAGACTGGTCTGACGAAATGAAGATAGTAACTCATTGGAGACCATTTGAACGTCTATAAAATTACAGATAACACAATAGTATTCAATATAATCTATTTAAATTTAAAGCTATGTTACACACACGTAAAGATTACGACAGGATTCAAGATCCTTCCGGAAAAATCGGAGAAGACGAACCAGTATTCCTACTCAGGGCCAAAGATGTGTTGGCGCCAATATGTTTGATCCTGTGGGCAGAAGAACTAATTCATCGTGGTGGTGATAAGAAGATGGCCAATATGTTAGCCGAGCACGCTGCTAAGATGATTGATTGGCAAGAAAAGAATGGATGTAGACTTCCAGACCTTCCGGTGGAATACATCAAAAAGGTTGATATCCCTGCAATATCCATCGAACAGGCTGATATCTGCTATAAAACAAACGAACCCTGCAAATATGGGTGTGAGGGACTGTGTAAAGAAAGCTGTTAGCCGGTAGTTGCACGAACCCAGCACTATTCAATCCGATCATGTAGGCAGCCTGATCCCGCAAGGGTCAGGCTGTTTTAATACGTGCCGGCCATAGCCGGTACACCGCGTGAATGATCACTGCGTGTGCAAGCGCGTATTATGTAGCGTAGCAAACTTGGACTAAAAAAGTAGTTAGTTTGGGTGGGTCGCCCTTCCCCCTTAAACCCCAAATTTTCAATATATATTTGTAACCTGTAACTTTATTTATAATATACGAAGAATCAAATAATTACAGGGTTACAACTTGGTTACAACTTCAAAAAAAAACTGTAACTTTTTGAATTTGTAACCGGAGAGCCCCTCCGGTTTTTCCCGATTTCCGCTCCGGTTACAAATTTCGTTGTTTTTACACCCCTTTGAACAATCTGTTTTTCAATAGGTTACAAAACACCCCTAAAACAAGTTGTAACTTTGTAACCGCTGTATATCAAAATATTGCAAGGGCAAAACAGGGCCGGTTACAAATTTTAGCCATTTTTTGATAAAAATTAGAGGGGTACTTTTTTCAGTATCAATTTTTCATAATCTTAAAACACCAAACAAATATTATTTTATTGTTATTTAAGCAAAATTTCATATCTTCGCATGTTCCCACCACAACGGGGTTTTCATTAATTGTTAAACCCTATACTCCTATGAAATTTAACGTAACCGTCCCCTGTAAACCCTATGTAAAACGCTTCCTTGAGAATAATTACGGTAATCCGGTCGATTTCCGTAATCATCCAAGGGAGAATGAGATGTTTAGCCGCATGCTCAAGAAACCTTGTTACGACGAGGAAAACAAATACAAGAACGAACTCTGCCTGCACACCCATTCAGTCGAGATAATTATTTCCGAACGCAACTTTTACCGTCATGGCTGGGAACTGTCGAAAACTGATATCGTTTCGTTTGGAAAGTATTTCGAGAAGAATGCCAAAATGCTCATGCGTACTGTGATCAGTACCTATATCAGTTTTGGAACCCCTACCAATGTTGCGATCGTAAAGTTTCAGTCCCGGTTCCAGATGGAGGAGGAGTACTGGCCATTCGATAGTATCTCGCGCGATTTCTTCCGGTACAAGACCAACAATGAAATAGACTTTAATCAATTTGCTTTTTGCCATCTCGAAAGGTTGATCCTGGTGAATATGTCGAACGCCGGAGCAATAACCGCTCACGCGGTGAAAACACATGAAAAAAGAATGGTAGCATCACTTTAAAAAACTCAATAAAATCAATTAAATACCTGCGGAATCTGTCAGTGATCACTGACAGATTCGCTCAACAAAAAAACCATGAAAACAATCAACAAACAGACCGAGAATATGGGGGGAGTTCTCCGGTTATGGGCAGTACCCCCTTCTGATATCAGTGTATCCGGAAAGCAGGTAACCATTCCATCCGATACCAACGTTGTGGACATTTACACCAGGGAGGACTCCGCCAGCTTTTCGGAAGATCTTGCGAAGTCGTTTGCCGGTAATGCCTATAAGGTTGAAATATCGGCAATCGTTCCGTGTGATACTTCCGACACATTGAAGCAAATAGCCGATATGGAGCGACGATGTAAGTACCTGGTGATTTATCAGGACGGTAATGGGAGTTATAAACTGGCAGGCACAACCAAGGTACCGCTTCGCTTTTCGGCCAAAGCTACAACAGGTGCCGGTGCTGCAGGATTGAATCATTACGCGATCACATTTGCCGGGCTTCAACGTACCAGGGCTATCTTTATCGATAACCCGTTTACGTAAACCCCTTAAAAACTAAGTATTTTCTGCTTGAATAGGCGGTACATGTCCTTTGTACCGCCTTTTTTGTGACTTACTCTTGCTGAAAATAGGCAAGAAAAATGAATTACGAATTTATAAAAGATGTAATTGGATCTCCCTGGCAGATCGAACCTCAGACGCTAAACAGGCTTTATCCTGTTTTCCGTGGAATGTTCAGCGGTCTCCAGATAGATAAAGGAAGCGAACCTTCTAATCATTTGCCTTATGTGTTATCAGCATCGACCCGCGATATCGTTCAGGGTTATTATGCCGATGATCAGCCAGAACTGCAAGAGACGGAAAAGCCAAAAGTAAAAGTGGTAAACGTTTTGCCGGTTCGCTCCGTATTGACAAAACACGATCAGACATGTGGTCCGGTTGGTACCCGCACACTGGCACACCGGTTACTCGAAGCCGATGAAGATGAAAATGTAATCGGGCATATTCTTTTGATTGAATCTGGCGGTGGACAGGCTACGGCAGTTCCCGAATTAACTGATGCTATTCTGAAATGCACGAAACCTGTTGTAGCGTGGATTGATGGGATGGCTGCTTCGGCTGCTTATTACGTTGCCTGCTATGCCAAAGAAATTATCTCGGGCAGGGAAATGGATATGATCGGATGTATCGGAACCATGACCCAGTTTGAAGGTCGTAAAGCAAAATCACCTGAAAACAGTTTTGGAGAGATATCAGTCACAATTTACGCCGATGGCAGTGAAGAAAAAAATGAGGATTACGAAAAAGCGATCAATGAGTTTGATTTCACTTTGATTAAAGAACGGATGCTTAATCCGTTTAACGACAAATTCAAAGCCGATGTATTGGCCAACCGTCCAATCGTATTAGAGGAACAATTGAAAGGCAGGATTTACTTTGCCAGGGATGTTGTTGGATCTCTCGTTGATTCAATCGGTCCTCTTAATTCAGCCGTTGACCGTGTACTTGAACTTGCAAATTTTCAAACCGCTCCCGAAACCGGTAGCACTCAACAAATAATAAATTCTAAAAGAGAGATGAAACAATTCAAACACATCAACAATGTGCTGAATATTCAAACAATGGAGGCTACCGACGAAGGTGTTTTTCTAAATGAAGAGCAGCTGCAGTCAGTTGAACAAAGTCTTGAATGTAATCAGCAACTCGTTACTGAGCGCGATGGCGCAGTCAGTGAACGAGACACAGCTACCACTACGCTGGGAACAGCTCAGGCAACTATTGCCGCAGCTTACGATCCGTTCAACGCGATCGATCCTACTGTTGCATCTGCTGCAACTCCAGAAGCGAAAGCTGAAGCGGTAAGAACTTTACTTGCTGCACGTCCTGCTACTGCTCCTATTGGTAATCTTGGAACGAAGGATGAAATCGTAACAGATCCGGAAGTTGACTGGGTAGCCATCAACAACCTTGAGCACAACAAATTGGTTGACGCAAACTCTTAATTTTTTCTATAGCTATGGCAATTACCACTTCTGACATCGTTCAAGAGTATGGTGCGTTTTATCAGGACGCCGGACAGAACAAAAAAAGGATTCTGACCATGCTCTCTCAGGGGCGCGAAATCACAAATTTTGCAACCCCGATCAAAACGGATGATACCATCTTCCGTTTAGCTAATGCAACCTTCCGTACTTTGGTTCAGCCTTTTCAAAAGGCATTCACCCAAAAGGGAGGCGTCGATATCGTTCCTAATGAGATTCGTGTATTCAAATTCAAAATTGATGACGAATTTATGCCGGACGAATTGTGTGCAACCTGGTTGGGATTCTTAACCCAAAAAACTGTTGACCGTAAGGATTGGCCTTTCGTTAAATGGTTGATTGAAGTTTACTATGCACGCCAGATCGATCAGGACATGGAACTGAACGAGTATTACAAGGGTGTATATGCTGCTCCTGCAGCCGGTGTTGCCGGTGTTGACGGAACCGGAATGAATGGTGTAAAAAAATTGCTTCAGGTTGGCGTTGATGCCGACACGATCAATTCTATCATTATCGCGCCTTTGGACAAAACCACCATCTTTGATCAGGTAGAATCATTTACCGATCAGATTGCCGAGGTTTACCAGGGAATCAAGATGAATGTATTTATGAGCCAGTACTGGTACAAAAAATACCTTCAGGACAAACGTGCCCAAGGTTACTATCAGAAAACTTCTGATCAGCAAATCGACGGTAAGATTGATTTCACGCCACTTGATGTGAAGCCTTTGGCTTCGATGGTTGGAACCAGTGATATTTTCTGCACTCCAATCGAAAACTTCCTGCACATCGCACCTGCTTCTATTCAGAAGAACATGTTCAAACTAGAAGAAGCCAAACGTGCTGTTGCAGTTATGGCTGATTGGAGTGAAGGATTGGGCTTTGGTATCGATCAGGCTGTCTGGACAAATATCCAACCTACGGGATCTATCTAAAAAATAATCTTCCCGGAGTTCGAAAGGATTCCGGGAAGTAGTTATAAATATTTAAAAAATTATCTGTTATGATAGATTTTACCAATATTGACAAGAATCTTCCCAATGGGGAGAATATGGGCGGGATAACTCAAAAGGTTTACTTTGGGTATCATGCCGATGTAGCTACATGGCCAACCAAACCGGTTGCACCACTCACCATTGAAACTTCATCCGTTCTTACGGGAGAAATTGCGATGAAGGTCGGAAAGTGTATGTTCGAAATGTACCTCACCGATGATACTGGTGAATTCAAAATTGAACCAGTTGGTGAAGTTGACGGAAAATCTTTCGTCGAACATCTTACACTGTTCCATCCAGGACTGCAAAAGAAAATTCTTGGTTTTATCAACGCCGCCAAGAATGAAAACCTTGTGTTCGTTGTTGAAGACAGCAACGGGAATAAGTTCCTGATGGGTGACGCACTTCGTCCTGCAGTTTTCGCAGGAGCTCCTGATGGTTTCGGTACCGGAAAAGGTACAGCTGCACGCGCAGGTCTGTCGCTTGAGTTTACCTACAAAACAGCAAACGTTTATCAGTTCTCCGGAAATATTCCATTGACTGAAGCCAGCGTTTAAATTGTAAGTTATGTGGAAATTGTACTTTAATTTCATTAAGCTAAAGCCAGGCAGGGTGATCACATCACAATGCGGTGATATTGATTTCAGAAGCGACAACATCAGCATCGAGACAATTAAAAAGCTTTATGAAAGCGATTTCCCTTATCTGAAAATTACGGAATTGGGAAAAAAGGAACTTTACGGAATTGATCCGGTAACGGAAAATACCGCAGTAACCATAAAACCCAAAGCCGTAAGAAAGCAAAAGTCACCTCGCAGCATTTCTTAATACTTTTTTCTTTCAACAAAAAACCCGGTCAATCGCCGGGTTTTTCTATTTCTCATTTTCTGTCCTTTCTACCCGTTTTTCTACCCGTTATTTTTATGATCAAAATAAACAGGATGATTTGGTTCTTCACACCATACGCACACGATAAGAAGTTTCTGGATGCTATCGACCGGCACTTCTCGCTGATCGCTAATCCGAACGATTGGGTAGTGATCATGGATGGTGATACCGCTTTTCTAAAATCCGATTTTGGTGAAGTGATTAAACGTTACACGGAGCAATATCCCGAAACAGGATTATTCACATGTTATGCCAGTCGCTGTCATTACGGATGTCAGGTCCCGACTGGAGCAAACATGGAATCGGATTCAATTATATACCACAAAACAATGGCCAATATACAATCTGCTCTTTTCAGAGGTCAGGTTGCTGATCTTGACCGCAAAATTGCTGGTCACCTGATGGTGATCCGCAAAAGCACCTGGACACGGATCCGGAGTGAAGTATATCTCAAAGCAGTTGCGAAGTATATTCTGGGAGTGGACACCAAAATCAGCAATGCCATCCTTGCTTCAGGACTTAAAATAAGGTTGATGAAAGAGCTATATATCTTCCATTACCTGAGATTGACTGAAGGATTTGACTATACAAAACACTTAACACCTTGAATTGAAGTTTAAAGTTGAACTTAAATAAAAATTGAAATGAGTACAAAAGTAAAATGCAAATGCATCTCTAAAAAAGAGAGCCAGAATTGGGATCCGAAAAATCCAATCAGCACCACTATTGAGTTGGCGGTTCCTTACGACCAGAATTCGATCTATTATCAGATGTCAGGTGGCACTGCATTAGTTTTAAACACGGTCAATCAGGCGGCTGCCGAGATGTTTAAAATTGGTTCTGATTATGATATTGTTATTAGTCCGTCTGAGGCTGAGTAGTTTATTTGGGTTTGTCGTGGGATGGCTGAGTGCTGTCCTACGCTGACCTATACCACGGGTTATGCACCACTTTTATTTCTTAATTATGATACAAAAAATATTTGAAACACATCCGAGTAATGCTTTGAATAAAATAGCAGAACTCAGAAAAGATGGATGGAAAATTATTACAACTGCAAATACATCAACCCCATCAACAGGAGAAGATGCTCACGGGATATCTTATGGCGGTCCATCTTTTTCAATTTTGGCTGAACGGGAATATGCTAAGCCAAAATACTTACTAAGTCCAAGACACGGAAATTTTCCTTTGAGCAGACCTTGTAATCCTCCAGGACCCGGAAGATGAAAATATTACACGGAAGAACAAGGATGGTTATTTTAACAAAGCGGTATGCCGTTAAGATTCCGCAAATGAAAAAATTCAAAAATTTTTTCATTGGGATTGCTATCAAATATGCAAGAGGTTGCAATTAGCAAATCGAATGACGAACGATTATGCCCTGTTAAATTTCACCTTCCGTTTGGGCTTTTATTAATTATGCCAAAATGCGATATGATTTCAGAAGAATTTTATGACAACATGGATAAATCAAAATTTTGGCCTAATGAATCCGAAGATTATCATCCAAAAAATATGTGTGAACGCGCTATCCTGAATGCTCCAGTTGAAAATAAGCCCGACAGTTTTGGCCGTTATAATAATAAAATTGTCGCAATAGACTACGGCTCTTAAGTGGCACATAACTAAAAACCATCATGCACAAAGAAGTCAAAAGATTTTGCGAAAGCGTAAAGATCCGATTCCCGGAATATTTTATTAACAAAAGGGTTCTCGATTGCGGAAGCCTCGATATTAACGGAAACAACCGGTACCTGTTCGACCGCTGCATTTATACCGGTATCGATATTGCAATCGGAAAGAACGTTGATGTTGTTACTCCGGTTCACCTGTTCGAACCTTTTTGGAACTATGATGTTGTGATCAGTTCCGAAATGCTCGAGCACGATTGCCATTATGTGGAAACGCTTCAAAAAATGTTTAGTCTTACTAAACAGGGAGGTCTGCTGATGTTTACTGCTGCAGGAACCAACCGCCCGGAGCATGGCACCGCGGAACATCATTCGGGTGACAGTCCGATGACACAGAATTACTATTGCAACATAACCGTTGAAATGCTTCTCCAGGCGCTTAGGCTATCTGAGTTTTCATGGTTCGAAATCTCCTATATCAATACTGATATCCGGTTTACCGGAATAAAACGATAAGGTTATGACTGACGTAGTTTATGTGTTGGGTAGCGGTTCCGGATGGAATAATAACGAACTTCGGTTTAGTCTTCGCAGCATTGGGAAGTTAGGGATCAATGCCGGGAGGATATTTGTTGTCGGTGCCAGGCCTAATTTTCTATCTGATGAAGTAATCCATATTCCGGCAGACGATATCTACAACCCAATGCAGAACGCTGACGGTAATATTGCACATAAGGTCCTTGCAGCATGTGCCGATGAACGGTTATCGGATGATTTCCTGTTTATCAATGATGATCATATTCTGTTGAAGCCGATTAACCTGAAGGAGATTCCTGCATTTCATAAAGGCGACATGAATACCTTCCCTGCAAGTTACTGGATGCTGAATTACTGGCGTACCCGGTTAAAACGAACCATGGAAACCTTAAACAAACGAGGACTTCCGGCAAATCATTTCGATTGCCATACACCAATGGTCATTAACAAAAAGCTTTTCCCTGAAGTAATAGCACGATTTGATTTCTCCGAAGGGATTGGATTGACCATGAAAAGTATTTACGGCAACAGCGTTTATGCTGAAACAGGTAAACTACTCGATGGTGAGAAAAAGACAGTATTCGAGAATTTCACCGTTGATCAATTAACATCCAGGCTTACTGATTGCGATCTGATGTCGTTCAATGATTCAGGATTGAATCAATCGCTTAAGGTTTGGTTGTACCGCCAACTCCCTGAACAATCCAAATGGGAAACCACGGATGCAGATGACCGGACGCTGGCTATTCTGAAATGGATGGATACCGGAAAGGATTACAAAGAGGGAGTCAACATTTTTATAAAATACATGCATGGCGCCAACCTGACTAAACTATTCAGGAATAGCCCCAATGAATCGCTTCGAAAGAAACTTGAGTATAAATTAATTAATATAATTTCAGATTTATGAATGAGAAAGAAAAGGTAATTGACTGGATAACATCCGGCATGAATTACAACGACGGGGTCAACTTATTGGTTGAACTCACGAAAAAGGTAGATATAGGTATGTATCTCGGACGGGAACGCTCGATGGCCAGCAAACTGGCTTATGAAATCTGCAAAGCAGCAAAGGTGGCTGATCATGTTACGTGGAAGGATTTTATCGAACAGGCAAAAGTTGTTAAAGTTGAAACCTTTACGCTTCCATCCGAACATGAAGAATGGATCCTCGCGCTTCTTCATGAAAATATCGATGAAATACATATCGAGGTAGCATTAATCTTTATTGATAAATTGGAACTTAAACCTGTATCTGAGAATCTCGAGGATTTAAAGATTTGTTTGAATGAGTTTTTGGCAGGACTTACAGTTGAAACCGAAGGTAAAGAGAATGAATTAACTAATGACGGTTCCGGCACCAAACTTCCTGAAGCTGTCGCAGGAGAAGAAGATAAGCTAAGAATCGGTGAAGCTGACGGAGAGGCAATGCAAGGCCGTAATTTTTCGGAAGTAAAAGAAACCATTGCCACAAAACCTTTGGAAGAATACCCATTGGTAATGCGCAGGGTAATTATGGAGTATGCCGAATTGTTCCAGGAGCGGAGCCAGCTGCATACCGTGATGGGCAGACTTCCGGAATCGAATACAGAATCAGTTTGCGCCAAACGTGCGGAACTTTTTAACCTGATCAAATCAATCTCTGATCGTTTGGAGCTGCTTTTTGTTACACAGGAAGCATTTGCTGAAGCAGGAATCATTCCGGTAGAATCGGAATTGTTTCCACCTGCAGCAGAACCGGTGGTTGAAGTTACAGCTGACACAACCCTAGTGGATGAAGATTCGCTTAAAAAACAGAAAAAGAACCTTCAAAGCGGAAACTCAAAGGATCAAACGATTCTGGAATATCAGTCAAACGATCGTACTGATGTTAAAAAGCCAATGCCCAATGGTCCGAAGCGCACGAAGATTGAAATGCGTATTGCAGAGCGAAACACCAGGATTGAGGAAATCGAGGTTTTGTTACTGAAATATGTTGGTAAGGAGTAAAAATATAATCCTGGTACCCTCTCCATCGGCAGATGAACGCGCGGTGGATGACGTCGGCATAAAGAAGGGGCAATGCGCTCCTTCTTTTATTGCTGACAATGAAAAATCGCTTACGCTGGCCATTGGTCAGCTTGAAAATGGTAAAGAGCATCACTTCTACAGCTGGGGAAACTTTAACCTGGTACGACTGATCGCTTACCTGATCAAGCAAACCGGACCTGTTCATATATTGATGAGCTCTTATTCTTTCAGCACGAAAAGCATTGAGCTGCTACAAAACAAAATTAGCAAAGGTGAGATACTTTCTTTCAGGGTAATTCTTGACAACAGGGTCCGGGTGATGAGTCCTAAACCTTTCCAGATGATTGCTGCAAGCTTTAATTACCGTTGCATGTCGGTTCATGCTAAAGTAGCGTTGCTTTGGAACGATGAGTGGACAATAAGCATCGTAACGAGCCAGAATGCAACCGATAACCCGAAATTGGAAAGGGGAACGATTTTCACCGATGAACAAGTGTTTAACTTTGATTTAAAAGTGCTTGAAAATGAATTTAAACGAGGAACAACTTAATGAAGTTGAAGAATTGGCAGGACTGTTTTTCTCTCCGGAAGAAATTGCGGTAAATCTTGAATTGGATGCGGAGTGGTCGGAGTATTTTGTTGCTGCAGTTGAATGCAACAGTACGAATGTTCCATTCGTTGCAGCATATATCCGTGGCAGACTTTCAACAGAAATTGAATTACGTAAAGCGATCAGGCAATCTGCTATGAATGGAAGCAGCCCATCACAGCAAATGATGTTAAATTATTTAAAAGAATCTAGAAAATGAGAACCGCACTTGAGGATACCAATTATGAAATGATCAAAGCCTATGCGCTTAATCCAGACACTACGGCACTTTCGGAAGAAAAGAAAGCATTACTTGAACGGGTTATTTCGGCATCGAAGATCCTCGATAAAAACCCTATTCAAAAACAGGCTGTTGCCCTGCATCAGCAAAAATACCCTGATATCAGCCGCAGACAAGCATATGAAGATCTTCGCTTTGCTGTAAAAATGTTTAACACGCTCCAAACTTTCGACTATGATTTCTGGCGTACCTGGTTGATCAATGATATTGTGCGAAACATTGAATCATGCAGAAATGCCAAAACGGTGAAAGATCGCGGTGTGATTGCTGCAGAACATGCTAACCTGCTCAAGGTAATCGGTGAAAAGCCGGAAGATCTTCCGGATCCTAAACGCAATGAAAAACATGAATTCTATATCCTGATTCAAAATGATAACCGGCAGGTTAAAGTTGATCTGAATAAACTCAAGGACTTACCAACTGCCGCGCTTCAGGAATTAAACCGGGCCATCTACGGAGGTAACGAAATCACCGATGTTGAAGCTGAAGAAATCATGCAATCATGATCACTGAACTAATTGATTTAAATGCACCGCAACAGCTTTCGGTAATCAATGATGCCAAAAGCGAAGTTGATATCCATGGTCGTGGTACTGGGAAGTCTTATATTATTGGTTGGGAGATAAATAAGATTGTTCGCGAAATGCCACGATCAATTACCGCTATTACAGGTCGTACGTTTGGTCAGGTATTAACCCGGACGTTGCCATCTACCCTGAAATTCCTTGAAAAATTGGGGTATGAAAAGGATAAGGACTTTGTTATTGGCGGTAAACCATTAAAAAAGTTAGGATTTAAAGAACCTTACGAAAAGGTGACGAAATATGAGAACTTTATCTCATTTGCAAATGGCACCGGGTTCCTGATACTCTCCCAGGAGAGGAAAGGATCCGCACGTGGTCCCAATCTTGACCGCGAAATAGTCGATGAAGCATTGACGATTAATAAGAAGCGCTATGATGAAGAGGTTTCCCCTGCGAATCGTGGTAATGAAGAACACTTTGGGTTTAAATCTCCAAAGCGTATCAGCCAGCATCATGGATTCAGGTATGTTTCATCTATGCCTTACACGAGAGAGCAGATGTGGCTACTCGATTATGGGAATTATTATAAGGAGGAAGCAGGTATTCAGATATTCGATATCTGGAACCGAATCATTAAGCTTCAATTACAATTGATTGAAGCATGCAAGGCAGGCGATAAACGTTTATATAAGGATATCTGGAATGAAGTGGTCCGACAAAAAAAGAAGATGTCACCATTTGTTTCAAAAGATGGGATCCTGTTTACACTGGCCAATGCTTTCGATAATATTCAGAACCTTGGCATGTCATACATTGTCAGGGAATACGACAAACAAACCCTTCTCACATTTATGGTCGAGATCCTTAACTGGATCATTGACCAGATAGAAGACTGCTATTATAGTCTGGATAGTCAGACACACATCTATTACGATGCTTACAACGATGACTACATCAGAGGTGTTGCAGAAAACAGCAATTGGGATGCAGAGCAGCTGGAGAATGAGAATTGTCAGTTTGATCTGGATTGTGACCCTAACAGAGAGATTGAGATAGTGCCTGACTGGGGCGCAAAGATCGCGCTATTCTCTATTGGACAGGAAAGGAACTACAACTTTGCGACTAAGATTGTTCAACCTGTTGACTGTACAATCAATGAGTTCTTTGTCAAAGCAAATTCACCAGGCGTGATGATTGATGACCTGGTTGATAAGGTATGCAAATACTATTCACCACATCCTACCAGAAAGATTATATACTTCCGTGATCGCTATGGTGACTCAAGGCAACCGAACGCCAAGAACTCCAAGACCTATAACGAACAGGCAGTTGATCGCTTCATTAAGAATGGATGGGCAGTAGAGACACGCGTTCACAAAGGAATGGAACCACCACAGCATGACAAGTATCTGCTATGGATGAACATACTTAAAGGTAAAGACATACGTTATCCTAAGTTCATCATCAATGGCAGGAAGTGTAAGTACACACTGATATCAATGAATAACACCAAGGTCATCGATAAAGATGGTAAGTTTGAGAAAGATAAAAGCTCTGAACGTAAGAACTCCATCTTACCTGAAGAGGCCACACACTTTGGTGATGCGGTAGACAAACGCATGTGGACCAAGTACGGTCACCTGTTACACATGAATCAAAGCACATTTGTTTCTCCACGTTGGTAACTATCAATTCTCCCCGTAACTCCATATGAGCAGAATTGATTGAATAGGTATCAACACATTCCTCCCAAAATCGGAAAGAGTTGCTGTTATAGGACTGATGTGGACGGTTACCACCCTGCCCACATGGAAGCGGTATCCCTAATCACAATGACTTTCTGCCCATTCTTCTGCACTGTTTCATTTTGATTATGGATGGTGTAAGGACTGAATTTGAGCGGAAAACCGCCGTGTTTTTCGTCTTTAACATATGCAACTATCTGCATATGTCCTGTGAAAATCACGTGTTTTTCTGCCCTTACAGATAGGGCGAGTTCGGTTCAATCTACACCTAAATGATGAAAATTTGGGATTTTCATCATTTAGGTGGTTCATTTTTAGAATATTATGTAATAATAAACTGCACAGGTTTTTTTGGAAAGCACCTCCGCTTTTTCTTTGAAAGAAAAATCGGGCAAAAAGAATTGCACGTCAGCTATCGCTGTTGCTTTTCAGGGACCCCTACGGCCTAAAAATCAAACGTGGTTCTTTTTTCTTGAAATAGAGCGGGTCAAGAAAAAAGAACCAAAAAAGAACCCCTTTGCTCAGAAGGAATGGCTTAGATATATGCGCTGGTTACTCAATTATTGGACTAAGGTATTGATCGCCGATGCGGAAACGTCAAGGGACTGTGGGCACTGCTGAATTATAATTTTTAGAGCAGCACCCGCCGTCACTTCGTGTTTGGTCACTTTCACTTTTGTATTCTTCCCTTACCGGTTAAAACTGACATTCACCCTGGACGAGAATCCGCCCGGCTCAACCTGGTATGCCCAATAATATTTAACCGGCGTGCCAGATGCCAATATAAGTCTGCAGGCCCTATGTTTGTAAAATGAAGCATAAGCTTAGAATTTTAGTTATTTTTAATTTCCACATTATAAACAATTAAAAACTAAACTTATGCTTACACAAAGTAACAAAATTGATTTTAATGGCCAA
>Ga0209386_1000686_pt1 | contig 15687 bp, 16 predicted proteins | sample NGEPertwo_FD_184510 | JGI IMG/M metagenome (GOLD analysis project Ga0209386, IMG submission 184510) | Arctic peat soil microbial communities from the Barrow Environmental Observatory site, Barrow, Alaska, USA - NGEE Permafrost154B-two... | ecosystem: Environmental > Terrestrial > Soil > Wetlands...
GACCAATATTAGTCGCCATAAAGCTCATGGCCAAGGTTTCGGGATCTTCCCTTACAGCTCCTCGATTTCTCATTTCTTCAAAATAACAACGTAAAAGTTTTTTAAGCTCATTTGGAAACTTAAATAAAGTTGCATCAAAATCGGGGTTTAATTCTTCATTCTTAAAATGCATTAAGATAATCTTTTGATTTTTACACAATGTATCTTGGTAGGAGGAGCATATTTTAGTTAAATCTCTTTCCAAGTTCCATTCCAGACCCTCAAACAAAGCTATAAATTTAGGGGAAAAGACGAATTTATCAAATGCTTTTTCAAACAAGTTATGTTTGCTTTCGAAATGCCTAAATAGTGTCATTTCACTCACGCATGCTTCTTTGGAAATCTCTTTAGTTGTTACTGAGCTATACCCTTTTTGAGAGAAGAGAACTATGGAAGCATTTAAAATTTTGTCTTGAGTATTTATAGTACACATATTCGTCTCCAATTTAAACATGCATCGGCGCACTTACATGTTAGTTGATACTAACATGATCATACCATATCTTCTGCACAACTTCAATCCACGAAAAAAAAACCTATACCATAATACGTATGCAGATATGTTCAGGAACGTTAATAAGAGCTGGCGGTGATCAGCTCTCGTTTGTGCATTACATTGTTGATCTATGTCATATGTTACCTACTAAATTCTATTTTCGAAAGTCCCCCAGACCTTTGGTTGTTTGTCTCTAACCATACATTTCCCCATTGCCCATACATCGTGCACCTGTAAGGCTTCATTGAGGACTACTAGGTCTGCATTGTAACCGACGCGAATCGATCCTTTATTCTTTAAGTGGAGAATATTTGCCACATTTGAGGTAATCGTACGTAAGGCAACTTCCAACGGAAGTCCATAGTGTAATACAGATTCTCTAACATCACGCCAAAGAACCTCTACCGATCCGACTCCCATTCCAATAAGCACGCCTACTTCGTTATACTGAGGCATACTTCCGTTGCCGTCAGAGGTGACAGTAATTCGATCATTAAGAATTTGTCGTTCATTCAGCATGGCTAAGACTGCAGGTACCCGTAGTTCAGTCGGGAAATCGTCACACCCTGCGGTAAGATCGATATGCCCCCCTGCAATCACAAATTGAATGCCTTGTTCCAGTAAGGAATGCGTTCGATTGAGATGCGTAGGCATAAATTGCGTAATAGGAATCTCAGTCTGTTCAAGAATTGACCATATGGGTTGCAGCCCTCGCTTGCCATCTCCAAGATGGAGATGAATCACTCCTGCTTTTCCCCCAAGCATCCCTCCCACTCGTGCCTCTGCAGCTAAGTGCTCAAGTTCAGCGATTTGAGGTTGAGCGGAACGATGATCGGATATGGCGATTTCTCCTGCCCCGATAACCTTTTCTATCAATACTAGATCTTGTTGTAACGTTGGTAACAGTGATCTCATTGGAACTTGATAGGCTCCACTGTATACAAACGTGGTTATCCCCTCGTCTTCAAGTGCTTGCGCCTTAACGAGAAGCTCCGCCATAGATCGGGATACGGAATCCGTTCCCAAACAACCTACGACTGTCGTTGTTCCTCCTAAAGTTAATTGGGAAAGCTGAATTTCAGGAGTACGAGAAGCTGGACCAGCTTCTCCTCCGCCTCCACATATATGGACATGAGCATCGATAAAACCTGGAACTATTCGTTTGCCTTGAAGATCTATAACCTCTCCAAGCACATAGTCTGGAAGGCTAAAGTTCTTGCCTATAGCAGCTATACTACGCCCCACAATGAGGACATCTGTGTCATCTGTTAGTTCTGGATTGTAAATCTTTGCATTTCTAAGTAGTTTCCACACCACGATTCCACCCCTCAAAGGTAGAATGTCCCTTATTCTCTATTTCTAGCATTTCTTTTTTTCCACAAGCATAAGGTTAAGTAAAACTTGGCTTGTTTCAAGCCTTACATTGTGGAGGATTACATGCCGAAAAGAACCTTTGTCTACGGAGCGACCATACTCTTGGCCGCCAATTTAGTGAACCGAGTGCTAGGCTTGGGTTATCAATATTTAATTATGAATAATATTGGTGGGGAGGCTTATGGTCTATTTAACATGGTTTTCCCGCTCTACATGATGGCTCTTGTCTTAACGACTGCAGGTATTCCCCTCGCCGTTGCTAAGATGGTCTCAGAAGCAGTTTCCCTTGGACGTATAGCTCAAGCAAATGCCATCTTCCACCTAGCATTTTGGATTTTGTTTATTTCTGGCGCCCTCGTCTCAATGATCCTATATTTTCTTACGCCGTTCTTAGCACATCGAATTTTCTCCGATCCCAGAGTCCTTAATATATTTCTAATTTGTACACCGGCCATTTTCGTTGTCTCTATATCTTCAGTTTTTCGAGGATATTTTCAAGGCTTACAGAATATGGTCCCTACCGCTATAAGCCAGATTTGTGAACAATTTGTCCGAGTCGCGATAGGCTATACAGCAGCATTACGATTCCTCAACGTTGGTGTCGAATGGGCAGCAGCCGGGTTAGCCTTAGGCATGTTGGCGGGAGAAGTGATCGGTTTATTAGTAATTGCAATTCAATATCAATTTGTATCTCCTAAATTAAAAGTGAATACTCAAGAGCCTAGCTATTCATCACGGCTCATCTTGATCAGGTTATGGCACCTAGCATCGTCTGTAACAGCTGGCAGACTGCTTGCTACAGGGCTAGCTGCTCTGGATGCCGTACTCATCCCCATGCGACTTCAAGTGGCCGGATACGGAGCTCGGGAAGCGATAACCTTATTCGGACAACTTGGAGGTTCGGCCTTTACGTTACTCACCTTTCCAAGTGTTTTCACCTTTGCTTTGGCAGCCTCGCTGGTTCCCTCCATTTCTGAAGCAGCCACCAGACACCAATTACAGGTCGTCCGAGCCCGCAGTGCTCAAGCCATTAGATTAACGATCCTAATTGGAATTCCCTGCCTTATTATCTTGTTCTATTTTTCCCTTCCACTGACATCACTTTTCAAGAGTACAGAGATCTCACCAATTTTACGCGTGTTAGCTTTGGGGGGTATCTTTTCGTATATACAACAAACCACAACGGGAATTCTGCAAGGACTCGGAAAAGTTCATCTTCCAGTCCTCCATTCCATCATTGCGGCTGTTATACGAATTCCTATATTAATATATCTCACGGGCCTTCCTCAATGGGGTCTGAGAGGAACGGCTTTGGCTTATACCATCGGCTTCATTGTTATGGCGGTTCTAAATCTCCTTGCTATTTCGCGCTATACAGGAATGGCTTTAGACCTTCAAAAATTCCTTCTCCAACCAGTCAGTGCAGGAATGGGCATGCTTATAATATTTCACCTTGTAGACCCTATCCTTGGAGGACAGATTGCTGGTTATCTCACAGAATTTTCTGTTGGTATTGCAATATACAGTATGATCCTATTTTTCAATGGTGGGGTCTCCTTAACAGATATAAAACGGCTTCCTTGGATTGGTAAATACCTTCCGCACTAATACTAATTCCACCAACACCGTATTTTTTGTCCCCATTGCCAATATGACAACAGACCCGTCACCATAATAAAGACAAGACCTAATAACTTATATATAAAATACACTTTAATCACAGACAAAAAAACCATAACTACTCCAAAAAGAGCAGGAATAGCTAAAAACTTAACGATCGTATTTGATTTCTCTTTGTTTCTTCGGCCTGGAATAGAAAAAACAACTATAAAAAGAACGAAATAAAATATAAAAGCACCAATTATCATCTTAACCTATCCTTTATCACTATCAAAAATAGTTTGCCATGATTCAACCCCTGCAAAATCTGTCAAATCACTATGCATGGGGGTAATAGAAATAAAATCCTCTTGTATCGCTCTTAAATCCGTATCGGACTCGCGATCTTGCGTTAACTTTCCACATTGCCAAAAATAAGTTCTTCCATGAGGGTCCACACGTCGTTCAAATACATTTTCATATACAGCTTTCCCTAGCCTTGTTACTTTTACACCACGCCACTCAGCTAATGGCTTTCCTGGAATATTTATATTCATTAGTCCGTCTTTATTATGCTGAACAATAAAATCTAATTGCTCCGCCAAATAAGTTGCAGCTGGTTCAAAATCCATGAAATCAAAACTCGTCAAAGACACCGCAAGTGCAGGAATTCCAAGTAGTACTCCCTCCATTGCCGCAGAAACAGTACCTGAATAAAAGACATCCGTCCCTAAGTTGGGACCGAGGTTAATTCCAGAAATAATCAGATCAGGCGTAGCAACAAGTCCGCCTTGTATTGCTAGTTTTACACAATCTGAAGGTGTACCACTGATGGCATATCCCTTCTGCTGTCCGCCAAGATTGTATTGCGTGAGAAACAAGGGCTGAAATAATGTTATAGAATGCCCAGTAGCTGAACGCTGACCTTCCGGGGCAACGATGCTAATATCATGGTTTGTCTGCGATTTAAGGACACGATATAAGGTTTGGATGCCAGGTGCATTATAGCCATCATCATTGGTTAATAATATATGCATACCTTCCTCCAATCACTCTACTTCGTAAACAGAACTTGTTGGTCGGTCATCAACCTTAATTACCTCTTTCTTAGCGTCTATGGCCTTGGATCAGTGAGAAAGCCTCTGATCTTGTAATAGGATTAGTTTTAAATATCCCTCGTACAGCTGAAGTTAATGTTTGTGATCCTGCTTTCTTGACCCCACGCATAGTCATACACATATGTTCTGCTTCAATAACAACCAAAACGCCTAGTGGAGCAAGCTCGTCCATGATTGCATCTGAGATTTGTGACGTCAAGCGTTCCTGCAGCTGTGGTCTGCGAGCAAACCCTTCAATAACACGAGCGAATTTTGACAAACCGGTTATTTTGCCTTTTCGAGGGATATATGCGACATGTGCCTTGCCATAAAAAGGTACAAGATGATGTTCACACATAGAGTAAACCGGTATATCTTTAACAATCACCATCTCTTCATGTTCTTCTGAAAATTGTACTTTTAAATGGCGACTAGGATCTTCATGTAATCCAGAAAAAACTTCATCATACATTCTGGCTACTCGTTTCGGTGTATCCCGTAACCCTTCACGATCAGGGTCTTCTCCTATCGCCTCTAAAATCATGTAAACTGCTTTCTCGATCTTTTCTAAATCCATCCCCATATCTTTTTCTCCTTTACTATTAGGTCTTTCAGTAACAAATTTCTACAGCTGTCCTATAAAAACGTGCGTTTGGGGAATGACCCGAACGTTGGTGAGTTTCTCAAGCAACACGCTTTGCCATTCTAAGAGTTGCCTAGGATTGGGGGTCAAGATGCCTCGTGATTGAGTCACAGGTTGCAAAATAGTAAGGATCGTTGGGTCAACTCTTGCAATCAAATCGCCTGCGTGCATAAGGTGTTCCAAAGAAGTATCTTGATTAACAACTATTTTGACAAATACTTCTTTTTGAGTGCAGCAACGCAAAAAAGATTCATGAACATCCCAAAAAGTCTTATTATCATATGGCAACTTAATATCCATGCTAATTACGTCGACCATCGGTAATATTTGAAGAAGTTGATCCGGCAAAGTCCCATTGGTCTCAAGATAAATATTCAGACCTTTTTCTTTTAAAATGGGTAATAAAACCTGTAATTCGTCCGCCCATAGAAGGGGCTCTCCTCCAGTGATGCTCAACGAGTGATGAATGGGAAAATCATAGGCTTGCAGCAGGACCAGTAACTTATCGAGGGGTACGGGATTGTCTATCATGTCAAAAAGCCGTGTCCCCGATACTTTCTCAATCCGAAACTGTGCTGGTACCTTAGACTCAGTATCACAATAAGGGCATGCTAGGTTGCACTTTGGCAGCCGAAGAAAGATCTGTCGAACCCCGACGTAAGGACCTTCTCCTTGAATCGACGAGAATATCTCTGTAACTGGCAAATTAAGCATTACTGAACTCCTTTAACTTTACATCTGGCGAAACGCATGGACGTTACCTCATCACAATAACGTTTGGCAACACGCTCCCCAAACGATAAAACGTCCTCAATATTAAGGTTCGCCAAACCAATGGTAGGAATCGGAGTATTCTTATTTGATACGTTAAGCCCACAATGAATCAGAGTAGATACTGGTGAAAGTGTACTGATACTCACCGAGAGTTTTTTGTCCGCTTCATAGAGGTCGTCTCCATTCCGGCTGAGGGTTTTAACTCCAAGGTCCTCTAGTTCTTCCTTAATCGTAGAAATGAGTAATCTTTGCCGTATAATGGTCTTTTCTAAATCCATTTCAAAATGTTCCACAATAAAATGTAGCATGTCTTCGCTATAAATCCAGTCCTGAGCTAAGACATCTTCCATATCTACCATCTCGTCTTGTTCTACACGGCAAGAGCCGCGGAATATGCTCATGCTATCACCCATAAGTCCAAAGTTCTTATAGGTAAACAAGGATTGAAGTTGACTTCCATCATAGTTCAGAGGTTTGTGGAGTACTATATATTCCATGGCCCTTCATCAATCCTCCTTAAAGATGGCCCATGCGTCTGGAGCTTCGTTGACCTGTACCCATGCTAAGCGCTTTTCCGTAAGGACCAAGTCCTTCTTTAGTTCCGTAAATATGACTTGTGCTAAGTTCTCTGCTGTTGGGTTAACTCCTGTTAAGTCGAATGAAGGTAAGTCGTTTAATAAACTATGGTCTAGTAAATTCAATATTGTCTTGATACTCTTCTTTACGGCACTAAAATCTACCAACATCCCCAAATGATCTAATTTTCTGCCTTCGATACAAACAACAACGTCCCAACGGTGACCATGAAGTTTAGCACAGTTCCCGTCATAGTTGCGGATAAAATGAGCAGCATCGAAATGCGTTTGTACACATACCTGAAACATTATTCGCTCCTTATTTGACATATTACAATCTATTTTAACATTATTATCTACAAAAGAAAATGAAATATAAAAAATTCCAGTTTAGATTTAATGACATTAAAAAGGAGAAGGGTTATTCCCTTCTCCGTCACGCTAACTTCAGCGCCTTGTTAAAACAGTCGATCGCTGTATCAGATTGATCAATTTGATCGTAAATATTCCCGAGCAAGGCCCATCCCGCTGAATTATTTGGGTCTATTTCTATAAGTGAGTTCAGGAGCACAATACCTTCCTGCCAATTCCCTTTACGGGTGAGGCAAACACATAAATTATATAGAACGAGTGGATGATTGGGTGTCAACTCTAAAGCTTCACGATAATACTCCGCTGCTTTTCTAGTGCGTCCCTGATGAACCAATGTAAAGGCGTAGTTATTAAGTAATATGGGATCCTTTGGGTAAAGGTTTTTTGCACGTTCTAATAACTTCATTGCGTCTTGGGAACGGTCCATATTTTGGTAGACTGCTGCGAGGTTGCTTAATGAATCATAATGATCTGGTTCATACTTCAAAGTGAGTTTATAGTATTTAATTCCTTTCTTAATTTGATTGTTTTGAATATAACAGTACGCTAGCCTGGGCGCTAAATCCAAGCTTCCTCCATAACGTAGCGCATTTTCGAAACTATAACAAGCATCAGCCAAGTGCTCCAACAGCAAATGCATCTCAGCCTTCATTTCCCAATACAAGGATTTATGTGGTTCAAGTTGGCAACATCCCTGAAAACACCTTAAGGCTTCGAGATATTCATTATGAAAAGCGTAAATGCTCCCGAGACGGTAACTTGTTTCTACATGTTTTGGTGCTGCTCGCAACGAATTATTCAGTGCTTTGATTGCCTCACGCCAATCTCCGAGTTCTAGATAACAATCAGCTAGTAAGTTCCAGTACATCGCATTCTGCGGTCTTTCATGGATTGCCTGCTCGATTTTCTTCTTGGCCTGTGGAATAAGTGCCTGACCGACATAACACCGTGCGAGAAGATAATTAATCTCCGGTGCCTCTTCGTTCTGCTTACTTTCCTGACGTTCTAAATAATCTCTGGCTTCTTGAAAAGCCTGGGCTTCGATCAAAGATCTAACTACTTTAAAAGGCGACTTAGGCGAATCTTGATTTAATAAATCCACCCAATTTAAGATAGCATCGCTCGTCCTTCCAAAGCGATGATACCATTTGGCTTGGAGAGAATTCCACAAATGAGAGCTTTTAATAGACCCTTTTTGTTTAACATTCGAAGCCAGAGATAGATGCATAGCCTTCGCTCCTTTTTACTTATTTTACCATATATGTGTTCTCCCTCCATAATGAAATACCTTTTCTTTATACCAAAAATCTAACGTCAAATGCCTTATATATTTGCGATAATTCACCTATATTCAATGATATATTATTTCCATTCGTCAGCTTTCTCACAATACCATTAGAAGTTCTTTCTAGAAGTCGAAATTCTATAAAAATAAAATAAAAAAAGAGGCACGCTTTATAGCACCTCTTCACATTTATGGCAATATCCGTAAAATTTCAAATCGTGATCCATCACTTTAAATTGAGTTCGCTTGGTAATTACCGCTTCCAAGGACTCTAATAAATCATCGTCAAACTCCGAGACATCCCCACAACGTAAACAGATAAGGTGATGGTGGTGATGTTGTTCGTCCTTACTGCTAAATTCATACCTGCTTCTCCCATCACCGAAATCATTTTTAAGTAACACGCCTATTTCCGCCAATATGTCCAGTGTACGGTAGACTGTAGCTAAGCCAATTTCAGGGTTTTGGTGTTTAACCAGCATATAAACCTCTTCGGCACTCAAATGACGATCTACATGTTCCATAAATGTTTCTAATATCGTCATACGCTGGGGCGTCACCTTATAGGAATGATTACGTAATAAACTGCAAATACTTTCATATGTTTTCAATTCCTGCACCCCTTGGCCCCCCTCCATATAATGCCTATTATATGGCAAAGAGGCTCATTTGCAAAGAGCAACCTAGAATTAACGTTCAAACACCTCATACATAGCAAACTTTAAATAATCAGTTTCTTCACTCCCTAGTAGCACAGGATGATCGATACCCGCACGCCGGAATTCAATGAGCCGTAATACCTTATGCGCATCTGTAGCTGCTTCTTGGAGCATATTCAAGAAGAGAGCGGCACTCATATGATAAGAGCAAGACGCCGTTACTAAGATTCCACCGTTACGAACCAGCTTCATACCCTGTAAATTAATCTCTTTATAGCCCCGTATTGCACCTTCAAGAGATTGACGATTTTTAGCAAAAGCAGGCGGATCTAGAATGACAACATCCCACGTTTTTTTCTCTTTTACCTGTTCTCTCAAGAAATCAAAAGCATTGGCAGCCACAAATTCTGTTCTATGAAGGCACCCATTAAGCAAGGCATTTGCTTTGGCCATTTCAATGGCTTTCTCTGAAATATCTAAACATGTCACCTTTTTGGCTCCATAAAGACAGGCATGCAACATGAAAGAGCCAGTATGAGAAAAACAATCCAGCACTTCAGCACCGTTCCAAAAAGGATTCTTAATTTCTCTACCTGAAGCATTCCTGAGCTGTCCGCCCTCATCCTCTTTAATTCCGTGACCAGCTCCCCACCCGGTCATCAGAGGCCTCAACGCAGCTCTATTTTCCCTTTGATCAAAAAAATACCCTGTTTTCTGACCCACAGCAACATCTACTAAGATGCTTATTCCATTTTCGCGAACCGTTACTTGGGTATCAAAGGGCTCCCCCACAAAACCCACTCTTTCTTCAAGCCCTTCAAGCCTCCTTACCGGAACATCGCTACGTTCATAGATTCCACGCGGATTTAAAATCTTTCTTAAAGCATCAAAAATCCATTGTCGCCGCACTTCCATCCCCAGGGACAGAATCTGTACCACCAAAACATCTTCATATTTATCAATAATCAGTCCCGGTAAAAAATCTGCTTCTCCATGGACCAAGCGACAGGAAGTAGCTGCCGGTAATAACCACTTTCGGCGTTTCCAAGCTTGCTCAATTTTATCATGAAATAAGCTTTCATCCACTATCACTTCTGAATAAGTCAAAACGCGGATGATAAGTTGCGAAAGAGGGTTATAAAACCCTTGGGCTAAAAAATGTCCTGCATGATTATGAATATGTATCACATCGCCACCCTGTGGGTCGCCCTCGATCCTTTCGATTTCACCTGGATACACCCATGGATGTCCTTGTTCGAGCCTCTTTTTGCGATATTGCTTGAGAAACGCTTTTGAAATGATCATAGTCTTCCTCGCTTTCCAATCTAACCATCTATAAGATGTGAAAATGTCCTGAAAAATATATCCTGAAGATCAATAGGAAAGGAAGTTTCTCCTTCCTTTCCTTATTATAACTTAAGACAAATCCTAATACCATCTCAAGTAAGATACGGAACATAGCAAGTAATGTCAGTGTCCTAAGACAAAAAAACCGCCCTTCACTAAAAAGGACGGTACCTAATTGCATCTCCAACAAAATGTGGGGTTGTCTTCTTAAATTAGGCGATCTCGAAGAACATCTACAATTTCATCCGCGCTACGCCCCGCTGCATTAATAACGGGTATTTTAGCCGCCGACCATTCTGGGGCTAAAACATCGCTCCCGTCGCCTTTGACGACAACGGCTTGCACGTTCTGTAATTCTTGCCCTTCTAGAGGGCTTGTCTTGTATCCTGCATCATTTAGTGCTTGATTTACATTTTCTAATCCAGCTTCAACTGCTATCATTTTATACATTAATTTTACCCTCCTCAAACTATCTCTATTTTCCCCCAATAGTTTTAAGGTATGCAACATTAGTTATTTAAAAGTCATAACTCTTTTTATACTGGATCTGATAATCAACCGATAGAAGAGGATTTTGAATTTGGACTCTTGGTGACAGATCAGGAAACATAACCTCTACAGTACACGTCATAAGCCCCTTTGTTTCTACCCCCAAATGAATTATTTTCTTATGAGGAGGCGTTCTCTGCAGCATGATTGAATAATTACCAGAAGGTTGTAGCACTCCTTTTAGTTCTAATTTTTTGGGAAGTTTGGCAATAGGTAAAAAATCGTTGGTTTGTATTTCAAAAGGGTTGTCGCTTTCTAATTTAAAGCTTATTAAATACGGTTCAAGTGTATAGTTAAGATCGAAGGAGATATCGAGTAATCTGTGAGAATTTTTGCTTTTTTCTGTCACAGTGGCCTCGACATCTATGGGGGACGATTCGTTCAAAATGGGTACAAATTTGTTCTTTCCTTCTTTTCCATCGAGATCTTTCACTAGCTGGAGAGGTAAGCGTTCATCAGAGAAAATATGAACCAATCCCTCACTATTTCCTGTCCACTCTTCTCTAACTGTGACTGTCTGTGGATAATCTCTGGTGTAAATCGGGACTAATCCTAGAGATAAAATAAATAGACCAATAATTACAATTGCTGGCTTTCGAGCATGACACAATATTTGTTTTGAACGTTGTGCACTTGTTATTGCAACATGTAACGCCCCTAAAAACATGGGGATCAGTAGTAAACTGTAGATCACCAGAAAAATAATAGAATATTTGTGTACAGCTTCATAATAGCTGACCCACTGCTGAGAATTCAGAAGTGCCCAATGCATCGAATATATGAAATAGGGGCCAAGCAAGACTACGATAATATTTGGTAAGAAGAACTGTAAATCCATGCACAGAAGCCAAAATACAAAGGGAAAGGCAAGGTCAATTCTTATGAGTGCCAGTATTAAACTAACCGCAAAAAGTAGCAAAACTCCAGTAAGCCAATAGAGTTGTGGATTCCTCGTTAAAGGAATCTTATGAAACAAACTCGCCAAGACAATAAAAATCCCTAAAGCAATACCTATGCGCGCAATGATAAAGATCATAGGATAAGAGGTATACAATAGCTGAACCTGTTTAATCCAACTCCATAGAAATTCCCCAATTCCACTTAAGCCAACCACAATGAAGCTCAGTACTAAGGTAACCCCTAGAATTACCAAACCCTTTTTCCAGTTAAGTCTTTGTTTATCCTGATTATCTTTATTGACCTTGATTAAAATCAAGCCCGAAATTAAAAATGTAAAAAATGTTAGGCCACGCATTCCATTATTCGTGAGAATAAATACGTTATTGCCTATTTGAAACGGTAAATACAGCTCATCCCACTTGCTCGGTCCCAGCTTCTCCATCTTTACAGAGGTTAGCAGGTGATATGCATAATCGCCAATTCTCTGCATCTCTTCCAGCGAAACATGCTCCAAACGATCTTCTGGTCGATGAAAATATCCTTCAGGACGCCCAGCAATACCCAGCCCAAGGGCCGGAATTCCCTTATCCAAGAAAGAACTAAAGTCACTTGAACCTCCTTGAGAGCTTTCTCGGGTCATCATGATTTCATCTCGACTGATATGAAAAGGGATAGCACTATCACGTGCCAAAGCCGTTACTTGCTTAATTAATTCAGGAGGCGCAGATTTTTTGCCAGCTACGTCTATTTCCAATGGAGTACCGACCATGTCAACATTAAGCATCCATCGAACGGCCGATAAGTCTGCATGTTCCGCATAAAATTGAGAACCAACCAGCCCGTTCTCTTCCGCTCCAAAGAATACAAGTTGATAGGTTTCTTTATGAGGTTCTGTACTCAGGATTCGAGCAAGTTCTAGTAAGACCCCAACGCCTGAAGCGTTATCAAGTGCCCCTGGAGCATTTAGATTTGCAGAATCGTAATGAGCACCGCCAACAATTGTATCGGGTAGCGTCCCGGGCAATTCGGCAATAATATTTTGGCTAGTAATTAGTTCTACCTGTTGTTCTGGTTGTAGAACTGAAGCTTCTCGTATGACAACTTTACTAAAAGGCTGCTCGCGTACCTTCCAGCCATTTGTATTTAATACATAACTAATATACTGAGCGGTTGTCAACTCAGCCTTACTCCCAGCAGGGCGAGGTCCAATTTTCTGTGTGAGATACTTTACATGTTCATGAGCCATCGTTGCAGAAAATCTAGTTTTAGAATCATTGGATATTGGAGTCACATTAACCCTCGTATAAACCAGCCATGTAATAACAACCAGACTCAAAACAGTCATTAGTAGGTACCTATTTGCCTTAAATAACTTCATAAAATTTATGCCCTTTCAATGTATAACTCACATTTCAAATTTTATGAAAAACTTAGAAGAGTTATGCCTGTCAAAACTATTAACCGCTTGGACATTTATGGTATAATATAGACAACATTCTTAGCTTTGGGAGAAGTATCTACCATGTCAAAACCAAGATTCGTATTTCCTATCATCTTTCTGCTGTTATTCAGCATGTTGTTTGTAAGTGGGTGTTCACTTAAGCTTCCGAAACTTTTTCCTGAACCAGCCCCGATTTCCGACCTGCCCGCTAAAGCACTTTTCATTGATAAAGATGCAATCTATAATCGAACCTTAACCCTCATTGAGTCTGCACAAACGTCTATTTACGTTGAGCAAGTTGAATTTGACGACCCTCGCCTTATTCAGCTTCTCCTTGCTAAATCTCGTAGTGGGATTGATGTGCGCATCCTCTTAGACCAATGGCAAAAAGTAAACTGGGCAACACTAGATCAATTAAAGAGTCAAAATGTGGCGATTCAGTATTACCCTGCGCAGAAAGGACAAATTAACCATACCAAATACTTAATTCTTGACCAAAAGGTAGCCATGATATATGGACCATCTTGGACTGTTGATGGGCTACATTCCCATAATCTTGCCGTTGAATTATCTGGGATATCCGCTTGGAAAGCTGCAACTCAATTCTCAAAGGATTGGCAATTTACCACAACTTTTCCCTTGTCTGTGCCCAGCAATTCCCCTCTACCGGATGATAAGATTATATTAGCCACCAATGCAAGGGTTAAGCAACAGCTTACCGAGCAGATATCAGCTAGTACAAAATCCATCTGGATAGAAATTTCAGAAATAACTGATGATGTTGATGTTGATTTAATTCAAGCATTAGCTGATGCTTCCGAGCAAGGGCTTGACGTTCGCCTTATTTTAGGTCGAAAAGTAACCACCAAAACTCAGCTTACCCTAGAAAAATTAAAAGCCAAAAGCATTGCAATTCGATATTTCCCGAGTAAAACGCCGCTCGGAATGAACTTAGCTATTTTTGATAACTCGTCATTTCTGTTAAGCAGTTCAGACTGGACACGCTATTCATTTGTCGCAAACCATGAATTTTCCATTACTGTCCCTTCTCCTTTAGCCTCCGCCAAATTAGGCAGTCTGTTTAATGAAGATTGGAAAAAGAGTACTGAGAAACAAAAGTGAACTCGTTCAGCTTAAGCTGAACATCGACTTCAGTAGGGGATTCTCCCCCCACTGAAGCGACGTAGAACGCTCCCACTTATAGAAGTGGGAGTCTTACGAATAGATAAATTAAAATAGGCGTAATGGACAAGTATTAGTTGTCCATTACGCCTATTTTATAGAAATCAGATCATTTTATTATCCTCTAAGTGCTTACAATCACCAATAAGCTTTGGTATCCATTGTTCTCCCACGACCTCAAAGATGTTCAAAGCCGTATTATGTTGCCACGGTGTTTTACCCCACTCATGAACTTCAAAGCCTAGTGCTTTCGTAACTAACATCGTTAGGGTTATCCCATGTGTTACAAGACAAACCGTCTCGTCCGAATGGCTATTAACAACTTGTTGTAAAAAGTTCCAAGCTCTATTCATTACAAGACCCATGTTCTCGCCACCTGGTGCGGTGACTAGATGTGGTTCCGAGTCCCAAATTTTAAATACATCAGCATTCGCTTCTCGTATATCTTGCCAGATAAGCCCTTCCCATTTGCCAAAGCCAAACTCTCGCAGCGCAGAATTTGTGGCTATCGTCTTAAGTCCAAGTTCACAACTGATCTCCTCTGCAGTAGCTATTGCTCGAAGGGAGTCACTGGAATAAATATAGTCAATGCCCTCGCTCCTTAGTCTCAGTGCTAAGGAACGGGCCTGAAGTATCCCTTTTTCTGTAAGCGCAGAATCCAAACTTCCTTGAACTCGCCCTTCAACGTTCCATAGGGTTTGGCCATGACGCGTTAGTATGATCCGAGTCATATTACACTCCTTAAGGCACAATTAAAAAATAACAAGTATCAGTATGCCCATATAACACGCTATGGGCCCTAAAATGATAAGGGTAGGGAATATTCCCTACCCTCCCCCCAACTTGCCGTAAGACTTCAGGTTTCTGACCCCGCTCTCGCAGGTGGGCACCTAGTTCAAACTTTCCAACTTCCCTAAGAAAGGGCACGTTGTACACGCTTAACATTCAGCTCCCGTGTCACTAAATAGGATCAAAACCATGATAATCCATACGCACAACTCAGGATCTATTAGTAGTATACCACTACATGGCAAAAAAATCTCTAACAATTGTGTGGAAATTATCGTTTCCGCATAATATCTTCGATCTCCGCTAAGCGATCTTGAAGTAAGGCAATGGCCATTTCTTGATTACGCACACGCCTTCGAAGATGATCAACAAGCTGGGTTAGCTCTGCAACGTCTTCATTAATTGCTTCCACAGTTTCTAAAGGTTGTTGCTTTTTCCCGTCACTCAAAGCCTTTAGATTCCGTTTTTCTTTAAGTACTACTTCTGAAGATTTTTCTTCGTTCTCCTGAGATGGCAACAGATATTTAAAACGTGCATATCTCGAGTTGCGCCCAGGATGCACTTCA
>Ga0209386_1000687_pt1 | contig 15680 bp, 15 predicted proteins | sample NGEPertwo_FD_184510 | JGI IMG/M metagenome (GOLD analysis project Ga0209386, IMG submission 184510) | Arctic peat soil microbial communities from the Barrow Environmental Observatory site, Barrow, Alaska, USA - NGEE Permafrost154B-two... | ecosystem: Environmental > Terrestrial > Soil > Wetlands...
AAGTCTTTAAAAAGTTGGAAGACCACGATGCTCGATTCGATCGCCTAGAAGTATTTGCAAAACAACATCATGAAGAACTTAAATTAGTCGCTAGGCAAATTGAAACCCGGGAAATAAAGGATATTTCTGGTATATGGTAAATAAGTCAGAATAAAGAAGTACGGCTAAAAGTCATCCTTCTTTATTCTGACTTATTTGCTTTTTAACAAGGAGGCCTCCACCCCAACTGAAAGTTTGCACATTTGGACTGGTAACTATGCGCATGATATTTTGAATATAAAAGGAGCACCCTTTTCGCGATGCCCCCAAGCAAAAGTTCGGTTATTCTTCTCACGGGTAAGACCATCCGGGTATAAATAAGAGATACCCCGCGATTTGCGGGGTACCTCATAAAAGGACAACTCCCCTTGTGTCCCCTGCACCTTTAGACGTGATTCTTACCTGGCTTGGCGCTTTTTTAGGGATAACTGCTATAGCTTTATTTGCCCACAAGTTTGACCTTCCCGTTGTAGCATCCTTTGGCGCATCGGCGGTGCTAATTTATGGCGTTCCTGATGCTCCTCTGTCTCAACCCCGTAATGTTATTTTTGGCCATACTTTTTCGGCTGTAGTGGGTGTTGCAACCTTTCATTTTGGTTATGTACCGAATCATCCAACTACGCTCCTGCTGGATCAATGCTTCCGCACTTTTAGCATGTCTTGGCGTGAGCGATGAGTGCCGAGAAATCTTTCGGTTTTCAGCACCGGTACAATAAACTGAACCTCGGGGATATCGGTGGCATTCCGAGAGTGCTCGATGCAGGACAATGCAATGACTCTTATTCCTTGGCCTTAATTGCCTTGAAACTAAAAGAAGTGTTTGGACTAGAAGACATCAATGAACTTCCCATCTCCTACAACATCGCTTGGTAGGTATTGGGATGCTGGGTTGGCGTCCTGACGGATATGCTCAAAGAGCTTATCCGTAGGACGGGTGGTGATGCTGGTATAGTGCGTACCAGCATCACCATGACAAATGGCGCTCGGCGCCGGTTGATGTAATTTTTTGTCAAAAATTCTCTGACAACATAGGAATTCTAGGAAATTAATAATTGAGTAAGAAGGGTTACTTGATGAATATGGAGATTTTTCTCTGAAAAGAGAAATGTTCTTTCTATTTGAACAGCGATATACTCCACTAGAGGGCCTAGGAGGGTGTCCGTATCCCTTCGAGGAATACCGCAGCAAAGACGTCCTCTTAGCCGTGAAGAACAAACGCATCAAAGTCTTGGAAGACGAGATAAGAAGCCTCAAAGATCAGTTAATGCGTTTAGTGGGAATTTTATGATAACCAGTTGAACAACTGGCTGCATCATAAACAAAGTAGTACGTTGTTAACATGTATACAACGAGAGAACCCGCATTTAATGCGGGTTCTCTCGTTCTTTAGTATAGATAAGAACTCAGGATAATGGACTATTTTTACGCTTATTGTAATCCCTTGAGTTGGGTTTCCAGATCGTCGAGCAAGGTGCGGATTTGATTCATCTGATCAGTTATTGAAGTCATGTCCGGTGCATTCTGACCAGCTGGTGTTTGCGCTTTAGGTGAAGGAACAGGAACAGGAACAGGTGTACTTTGTCCAGGTGTTGTAGGTTGAGGCGCTCCGTCTCCAAAGAGTTGGGTGAGAGCTGAACCTAAGTTATCGGTCATCACCAACTTATCTTGATAAGCAAGGACGACACGTTTCATTTCTGGGATACTACCACCTTTATCCGATTGCAGATAGATCGGTTCAACATAGAGAAAGTTTCCGCCAATTGGAAGGGCTAAGAGATTTCCTCGAATCACGCTTGAGCCTTTTTGATCCCACAAGGTAAGCTGTTTTGATATTTCTGGGTCTTGGTCTATTCGCGATTCAATTTGCAAGGGACCATCGATCTCAATGTTCTTAGGCATTTTATACAGCAGCAGCTCTCCATAATGTTTTCCATCCATGCGAGCAGCCATCCAGGAAACCATATTGTTTCGTGAATTGGTGGCACTGGACGCTGGTGTGAAGGGGAGCATGAGCACGAACTCAGGTTTGTCTTCTCCTGGGATTTTCATGATGGTGTAATAGGGGGCTACGTTTTGGGGTTTGGCATCAAAGAGTTCCTTGGCAATATCCCAGGAATCTTCCTTATTATAGAAAACTGAGGCGTTTGTCATATGAAAGTTTTTAAGCATATTGCTTTGAATATTGAAAAGTGTTTCAGGATAGCGGAGGTGGCTCTTCATGTTCGGAGACAAGCTTGCAATGTCTTTAAATACGCCCGGAAATATTTTCATGTAGGTATTTAAAATTGGGTCTGTGGTATCAACAGCATAAAAATCAACGGTTCCATCATTGGCATCAATGATAACTTTCACAGAGTTTCGAATATAGTTAAAATCCTGATTAGGAGACATATTCGAATAGGGGAGGGCATCTGAGGTAGTATAGGCATCGATGATCCATTTGAGGCGACCCCCATCAATGACGATATAAGGGTCTGCATCATAGGTTAAAAACGGTACTAATTTTTCCACTCTTTCTTTTATATTGCGGTGCACTAGCAATTTACTATCAGTGGTAACCTCACTGGTAAGGTAAAAGCGTGGGGTAGCATGGCGAAGGGAAAGCATCAACTTGTTTAGAGGCGTAAAAGGGATTCCTGTTTTACCTTGATAAGAATTTTCAACATTCACGTTACCTTGGGGGTAATCAAATTCTTTACCAACAGTATTTCCTACGACCCAGTTATCGGTCAATTCACCATAATAAATTCGTGGCTCTGACAGCTTGAATTCTGGAAACTCACTGACTGGAGGGACGTCTTTAATAGCAAAGGAGGGAAGACCTTCAGAGGTGACAGCATTGGCAAACGAAGCGGATACACCAAAACCGTGTGTATATTTGAAATACTCATTCACGAAGGTTTTAGCTTTCTCATCTAAATCAGGGGTTGATATTTCGCGTGGACCCATCATGACTTGACGATATTCTCCGTTGACGGTATACCTGTCGATATCGATGTCATGAAACTTATAATAGAGACGAATACCCTGTTTCTGGTTATAGGTTTGTAACATGGGTCTGGCATCGTTCAGGCGAACATTGTTCAGGGTCGACTGATCTGCTTTCAAAGCGCTCAGTGTGATGGGCGTGTTTCCAGGATAGTCTATTTCAGTAATGTTACTCAAGCCATAACCAAAGCGCGTCAATTCAATCTCATGTTGAATATACGGCTTCTCTTTGTTGAGCTCGTTCGGGATAACGACAAACGATTGAACGAGTGCAGGGAGTATTCCATTGATCAAAAATCCCACTGCAAAAACTCCCACTACAGGGACTGTTATTAACCGTGAGTCATTGCGAGACAGTGAAATAAAGGAGGTAATAGATCCTAAAATACAGATAACAATTAATAGTTTCAGAGCGGGAAGCGTAATCGTTAAGTCTGTATATCCCGCACCCACGACATGTCCGTGTACAGAGTAGAGTAACTGGTAAATATCAAGATAATAGCCAAAGGCTTTTAAGGCAAAGAGGATTCCTATGAGAAAGGCTAAGTGCTTGCGAGCGGATCCCAAGGAGACGGCACCGGTTTGCCATACTCTCTTAGAACGAAATCGTAAGACCCCAGTGACAATATAGAAAATAGTGGTAAACAAGGTAAGTAAGAACAAAGGACCGAAAAATGCATTGAATAATGTCCTCAAAAAAGGTAGTTGAAAGAAGTAAAAAGACAAATCTTTACCGAAAACAGGATCGAGTTTTCCGAAAGTAGTGGCATGGGTAAAGGATAATACATCCAACCAGCCTGTGAACCCTGCAACAAAGCTGACTCCAAAACTCACAATTGCAGAAAGAATCAGTAACCACACGGTCACTTTCCGCTGGCTTAAACTTAAAATGGGCCGATTCATGTCCTGAACTAAATGCATACGTTTACGCAAACGTTCATTGACAAAGGTAATAATGGCGTGGCGAATAGAGAGTAAGGTTCCGGCAATAAAGATAAAAAGAATCGTGCCGTTTACTGCTTGGAAAAGCAATTTGCTAAGGATTGGTGTCCAGAATAATTGTGTATAACCGAGATCTTTAAACCACAACCAATCTTCAAATAAGCCACTCGACGCGGTCAGTAATGACACTAATATAATGAAACCCATTAAAACTTTAAGTAGACGGGACAATAGTGATTCCTCCCTTGAGTTAGCTTCCCACTTGGGACGATGAAGAAAATTTTAATAATTGATCACTAGATAATATGTAAAGATTTCGGATTCAATAGTCGGAGACTTACGCATTTTGCAGAGGACATAACCGGGTCCTTGGGTCTCCTTATTTTTCTTTGAAGCAGCCCGAAAAGAGAAGTGGCAAACGTTGAAATAACCTCAGTATTGACTGATTTCTTCATCATTTAACCTCCATCCACAAATATCATTTATTATCATGTATGGTCTATCCTCAACTCTTTTAGCAAACAAACGTAGCTTCAATCCATACCGGAGTCATCTTTATAGGTCGCCGCCACTATGCTTGTTCCAACTATGTTTATTGGTAATTCCCCTGCTCTTTTATTCATAACCCTATTAGAAAAGTTCCCTGAATTAGTCCGTTTTTCTTCCTTAGGATTACCTAATACTTTAAATAGATTGATCATGGTTATGATCAACAACCCTAAAGCCATGACCCACCACTTCAGAATAATAAGACTCACAAATAAAAGAAGCATAATAAGGGAAACCCATAGTATGTGTTTCCTTGTTCCGTTAGTTGTTTCTCTGCTCATCCTGGCCCACCTTTTCTTCCTTCAGCTCGAGCCGAGTTAACTTACCATACCCATCACCCTGAATTTATCTGCAAGAAGTGCTATGAACTCAGAGTTCGTGGGTTTTTGGCGGCCAACATTCATTGAATATCCAAAAATCTGTTTAAGCGTATCTGTATGACCACGCTCCCATGCTAGCTCTATAGCATGACGAATGCCACGTTCAACCCGACTGGAAGCAGTATCATATTTTTTCGCAACGTCAGGATAAAGTTCCTTGGTGACCGCCCCTAACAAAGAGACATCTTCCACTACCATCAAAATGGCTTCTCGAATATATTGATACCCTTTAACATGGGCAGGAATTCCAATTTGGTGCATCACATTGGTCACTTCGCTAAATAGATTAACCTTACTTCCCCCTGTTGTCACAATGGGTGAAGTGGCTGAATACTGAGCTGGAGCAGCTGTCGGTAGATCCTGTGCTAATGATCGGATCCTTTTGCCCAGAATATCTAGATCAAAGGGTTTTAGAATAAAGTAATCCACACCGAGCGTCATCGCTTGATGCGTGAGAGATTCCTGGCCAAAAGCCGTTAGCATGATAACTTTGGGTCGCTTCATCGTAGTTCGAGCATTAAGCCGTTCCAATACGCCTAATCCATCCAAACTTGGCATCACTAAGTCAAGAATGATCAAATCCGGTTCCTGACTTTGAACAATTTCCATGGCTTCTAAACCGTCATGAGCCACACCAACTATGCTTAGATCATCTTGATCTTCAATATACGTCTTTAGTAGATTGCATAAATTCCGGTTATCATCAACGACAATAATTTTTGTTCCCTGTCCCATTCCAACATCCCACCTTCAAATTTAATCATTCATGGTGCTCTTGTAAATTTATTTAAGATTCTTTGCTCCACGGAAACTTCGAAGAGTCTCTCTGCCTCTCTTGCAACGTAACTCCTTGACCAGCAAGTAAATATACGTTATCTGCCAATTTCATAAATTCTCCATCTAATGCATAAACCGAGCCACATGCAAAATCAAAAATCCGATTCCTAAGTGCCACATCCACCAATGCAAGGTTAATGGTTACAATCTTTTTATTCTGGAGACTTTTAGTAATGTCCACTACTTCATCAAATGCCTTGGGAGTCATATGTACTATAGTTGGTTGTGAAGCTCTAGGGAGCAGTGAAACAATTTTTTGGTGGTTCTTTCTAGGCATCGTTTCTATTTCAGAACCATCCTCGTCCTCCGTAGTAAGAAAACCCGTTAAATCAAGCGCTTATTTAACATATTTGACATTACTTGAACACTCCTTTAAAAATCGGCTGAATCATCCGCGACAATAATCTTTAATTCCCTACCCATTCGCCAACATTCCTTTAAACAGGTGTATTCCTGCTCACGGTTTCGCTTTTAAAAGCGATTGCTGGCGGTAGCGTAATTATACGTTAAGGTCCTTGTCGAAATCTTAAAAAAATATGGTTACTTTCCAAAAGTAGTAAATGTTTATGCGGAAGCCTGTCCTTAAAGGCTTTAAGGGTATAATTTAAGAAAAGTTTATATTTTGTGTTTAATATTTTTGTTCATATTTAGTGAAAAACAAAGAATCAAAGTAAATTTCCTATTATATTAACGCCATTCTTTTCGAATAGACAAAAGAAGTGCAAATTCTTATAAGAACTAGTGGTGAGACATAAAAATGTCCAAGATAGAAAAACTATCTTGGACATTTTACTTGCTTCTAGGTTAAAAGTCATGGTTGAATCTTATCCATTAAGGCTTAAATTTATTTGGGAGCACTTGGGTTAAAGCTTTCTCTATCAACTCCACTACTTTAGTCCACGGTAAGTGTTGTCAAGTCATTGCCAAACGGTGGCATCGATCTGAACTCCCAACGCTCTCCTCATGGGAGGAATCCTCTCTACAAAATATTCTTTAAGATCGTCTCCAGGGGCATCCGACTTAACGTCAGGCGGTCTCAATGAATAATGCCTCCTTCAAAAAATCAGTATACTCTGGGAAGCTTTCTGTATCCGGAACACCGTCTGTCTGAGCTGATCCATACCTAATAGTTCTCTTTATAATAGTATTAAAAACGGTAACATCTGTTTTAATAAACGATCTTCTAATCTCCTGCATGACCGTGTTGTGAAGGTTAGTATTCTGGACCATCGTTGCCAGTATACCTAAAATACTTAAGTTGTTATTAGAGCTTTTCTGAACTTCCCGAATGAACTCAAGCATATCCTCAGCACCTTTTACAGCCATCCCTTCCGGCTGCATTGGGATCACGGCATCAGTTGAGGCATTCAAGGCGTTTTGATTGAAAATGCTCACAGTGGGAGGGGTGTCAATAATAATGAAATCGTACTTTGTTTCAATTTGAGCAAGTGCTTGTTTTAATAGAGAATAGGGATTAGGGTATCGCTCCACATTAGACGGAGTCTGTACGATCACCCCAAGATCGGCAAGGGAACGGTTTGATAGGTAGAGGTCTACCCCATATGCCCTTTGCTTAATACTTTTCATATGTGTCGCCCCTAGTAACACATCCAACATAGTTTTCTTTAATGACTTTCTATCAATCCCGAAACCCTCGGCCAACTGCCCTTGAGGATCTAGGTCAATGGCTGCTACTTTATATCCCAAATTATGTAACCCTACACTCATATTTATTGCTGTAGCTGTCTTGCCGACTCCACCCTTTTGAGTGACAACGGATATAACCCTAGCTTTCTTCACCATTGGCTCCACAGCTTTTTGAGTGTTAACTGATATATCTCTAGCTTTCTTTATTAATGACTCCTCAGACCTTTGATTGTTAACGGATATATCCTTAACGTTCTTGTCATTAGTGGCTTCCCACTTTTGAGTATCAACAACTATATCCTTAGCTTTCTTCTCGTTAGTGTCGCCCCAGCTTTGAGTGAAAACGGATATATTCAGAGCTTTTTTTAGGTAAGAGGCAACCGACCCCTTTTGAGTGTCAACGGATGTATTTCTAGCGATCTTCTCATGAGTGACGCCCGACCCCTTTTGAGTGTCAACGGATGTATTCCTAGCAATCTTCTCATGAGTGACGCCCGACCCCTTTTGAGTGTCAACGGATGTATTTCTAGCGATCTTCTCATGAGTGACGCCCGACCCCTTTTGAGTGTCAACGGATGTATTTCTAGCGATCTTCTCATGAGTGACGCCCGACCCCTTTTGAGTGTCAACGGATGTATTTCTAGTGATCTTCGCATGAGTGACGCCTGGACTTTTTTGAGTGTCATCGAATGTATCTCTAGGTATCTTCTCATTAGTGGCGCCCGACCCTTTTTGATTGCCAACTGATCTGAACTTAGCATTCTTCATGAGTGGTTCTCCCTCCTTCTCTTATGGTATATATTACCATATATCGGTAGTTGATTCAATTGTTAAAATCGCTCGCTATTGGATTGATTGACTAATTACTTTTTTTAATAACTACTTGACTAGTGAGGGTGCTGGTATAGTAAGCATCAACTTAAATACTAGAAGAGATGTCAGCATTATGTACACGGGAATGTGCTCTGAGCATGACCGGTAAGATACTGGTAATATTGTTTACTCCGAATCGTTTAAAAGGGATTTAGACAAGGTACTCCTTTATCATTGATGACCGTAGCCCCATTTTGGTATAATCAAAAAAGTTAGATGGCACCAGCCACACAAGATTTTGAGACCTTTCCCAACGTCGTTCCCTTTAACCCACTACACCTTGTAAGAGAAGAGAAGAGAAAAAAATATAAAGAACGATAGAGCCGTATTGTGGGTTCTATCGTTCTTTATATAGATAAGTGTTCTTGGCCTTTTTAACCCACGTTCAAAACCTAAAATTCCTCCCCTCGTAACAACAAAAAACCTTCCCAGGCATAAGCCTGGAAAGGTCATTGAACGATTTAAAAGTTTACGTGTTGGGGGTACATAGCATTCGCAGCAATAAACCGGTCTAGTCTCTATTCTCAGACGGTTGGAAAGGAACCGTGGTTTCTTTACCGCAAGTAGCGCCAACAGCTGGAACATTTCGCGTCTTACGCAATATTTAAAATTTGATAGCAAAGTAACCCGGCAGGGACATTAACCTCAATGACAGCTCCTTTGATCTGCCCTAAAATCGCTTTTCCGACGGGCGATTCATTGGATATTTTATTGGTCAATGGATCGGCCTCTGCCCAACCAACGATGAAGTAATCTTCTTCATCTCCAAAGTCCATATCTTTTAGACGAACTTTTGCGCCTAATTCCACGATATCTGTTCCTTCAACTTCATCAATAACTCGTGCGTTACTGAGCATTTTTTCGAGAGTTAAAATTCTTCCCTCAATAAAACCCTGCTTGTTCTTGGCATCATCATACTCTGAGTTTTCACTAATATCACCAAATCCCATGGCCTCCTTAATACGTTCGGCAATCTCCCGACGCTTCACAGATTTAGATAGTTCTAACTCTTCTTCAAGTTTTTTAAGACCTTCTAAAGTCAGAATGACTTCTTTCCCAGCCATATTTTAATCGCTCCTTTTTCATGTGCGAATTGCAAGTTCTATTATGTTACGTTCTTTTCAAAGCTATTTTTAAAATATTGTATTCCATATCTTTTCTTTTTTCAATAGAATTATTTATGTCATCTGAAATATAATTCTGCTAGCAGTTGTAATTACTCACTAAGTGTGCCTAATCAACCTGGATACTTAGTTGTCCGGTCGTCACGAGGGATACCGCAAATCCAAAGGATCGAGGATATGCTCGCTGACGTACCATGGACAACCCTGCATAAAATACTGGAGTCCGCAGGATATTCTCCCCGCAGGGATGACTGTTTTGGAGCATGAAAATCAAGAGTTAGCGACTAAGTTGAAGTGGTATGAAGAACAGTTTCGCTTAAACCAAAGCAAACGTTTTGGGGCATCGAGCGAAAAAACATCCCTTGAACAGTTAGCTCTTTTTAATGAAGCAGAGAAGACCGCGCATCCTAAAGCACAAGAACCTACGGTTGAAGAAATCATTTATAAGAGAAGAAAAGCCCGAGGCTCAAATAAAGATACTATGGCAGATTTCCCCGTCGAAGTGATCGAGTATTACCTCCTCGAGGAAGAACAGGTCTGTCCTGAATGCGATCATACTCTTCATGTGATGAGTAAGGAAGTTCGCAGGGAACTGACGATTATTCCTGCTCAGGTTAAAGTTGTTGAGCACGTGCGATCTGTGTATGCTTGCCGTAATTGCGAAAAACAAAATACAAGAACCCCGATTATTACAGCACCAATGCCTGCCGCTGTTTTGCCGGGAAGTTTTGTATCGCCTTCACTTATGGCCTTTGTCATGAATCGTAAATATTCGGAAGCTATTCCTCTTTACAGGCAGGAACAGCAGTTTGTCAATTTTGGCATTGACCTCTCCAGGCAGACGCTAGCCAATTGGATGATCCACGGGGCGAACAAATCGCTTAAAGTGCTTTATGACAGGATGCATACGAAACTTCTAGCAGAATCTTTTCTACATGCGGATGAAACCACACTTCAGGTACTTCAAGAAGAAGGGCGCCCTGCTACTAGTAAATCTTACATGTGGTTATATGCCACGGGGAAATTCGGACCTCAGATTTTCCTTTATGACTATCAGGTTTCAAGAGCAAGTAAGCATCCAAAGAATTTTCTAACTGGATTTAAGGGGCTTTTGCAAACCGATGGGTATCCTGGCTACAACGATGTAACTGATGTCACGCGTGTTGGCTGCTTTGCCCATGCAAGAAGAGGTTTCACCGATGCACTCAAAGCGCTTCCCGATAAAGCCAGCCCGTCTTCCTCTGTGGCTATGGAGGGCATCGAGTATTGCAATAAACTATTCTCTATTGAGCGTACCCTTTCGGATTTATCCCCAGAGAAACGCTATAAGGAACGGCTAGACCAGAGCAAACCGGTTCTTGAGGCTTTTTTGCTGTGGCTAACTGTTAAAAAGCAGCAAGTTTTACCGAAAAGCCAACTCGGAAAAGCGGTTTCGTATTGTTTAAATCAATGGTGCAAGCTTGAGGCGTTTCTCCTAGACGGCCAAACAGAAGTGAGTAACAACCGAGCCGAAAGAGCCATTAAACCTTTTGTAATTGGTCGAAAGAACTTTTTATTCTCCAAGAGTCCAAAAGGCGCCACAGCAAGTGCATTGATCTATAGCGTTATTGAAACGGCAAAATCAAACGGCCTAAGTCCATATCACTATTTGGTGTATCTGTTTGAGAAACTTCCAAACATTGATCTGAGGAACCTAGACCAGGTCGACGATCTCTTACCCTGGTCAGCGTCAATCCCCGATTCGTGTAGCGTACCATCAAAACGATGATAATTGTGGCCCTCATCTAATTTTAGGTGGGGGCTATTTGACGCTCACCTTTATGCAATGGCAGTAAGCCAAGAGTTCCGTGCGGTTACGCCTGTAAAATTGATTGGCTTTATGATGTTTTTTGCAGCTCTTCTTGGAGTATTATGGATTGCTATGTCATTGAGCTTTGTTTTCACAGGCCAAGTTCCAAACTCGATCCTCCAAACAAACCACCCAACAGGTGTAGTGTTTGCCACCGATTTGTCCTTGCTAATACCAGCTCTAATATTAGGGTCAAGACTGCTCTGGAAACGACATCCTTGGGGATTTGTACTGGCATCTATTGTTTTGATAAAAGCAAGTACATACGGTTTGGCTATGATTGCTATGTCAGTATTTACATATGTCGAATTAGGTACAATTGACCCATTGTTAACATTGTGGGCAGTGCTAAGTTTAGGCTGCCACATTTCTTGCGGTCTCTTACTGGGAAATATGAAAACGTTACCTCCCTCTATAAATTAAGATTAACTCCCGTTTTCTCACTCATTCTTAGTATTTAACTATTTAGATCTATTGTCCTGATGGGATACCTTAGAAAGAATGTAGTTATTTGGATGATGGGGATGTGCTCCAACAGAGGCCTGTACCTTTTTCATAAAATATGATCGCACAGCGGATCTCCACAATAGCCCCTGCGGTTTACCCTCCCATGTCTCACTGGGTCCGTATTATCGGCCCTTACATTCCTTCGTTCTACCTATCAGGGGATGGAGGCTAGGTAAGCTCCCTTGCTGGGTCAAATGCCCGTATGGTATAAATTGCCCTAGCTCTTCCGTGCTTCAATTATCCTAAAAGTCTAAGAATCAGTTTGAATTAAGTGTTAACAAAGCTAATGGTTATGTCTCTTACGCAGCTAGTTGCTCTATATGGACTGGGCTTAATACCTTTTCCGGATTATAAGAAATACGTTTTGTCCCTAATGTGAAGAGTATTCGTATGAGTCTTCCACATAAAGCGATCAGTGATTGCTTTTTCTTTAGTGGATTGATTTGCCTTGTGGTTAAATAACGGTGTATTCTCTGGAATTCAGGGTTTTTGGCAACCAAAGGTAAGACGCATCGAAATAGTAAAGCTCTCAGTTGAGGCCTACCTCGTTTGGTTATGGTGCTCTTCCCTTTGTGCTTACCTGAGCTGTTTTCCTTGAGATTTAAACCTGCCAGCTTAATAATCTGTTGAGGATGATCGTAACCGGTTAGATCACCAACCTCCGCCAAAAAGCCAGCTACTGTTACCCACCCGACACCTGGTATAGTCTTCATTTCTTTAGACCCAGGAATCTGAATGACTAATCCCTCAATATACACCATCATTTTCTCCATTTGTCTAAAGAACAGTTCGTGCTGTTCAAGGAGCTGTTGTAGTTCGTAACGGGCGGCGGTTAGTCCCGACGTTAAGCCTATGGAACTTCTTGCCTGTTCAATGAGTAACTTGGCCCGTCTGATTCCCACTGCCCGTTTAACGTCCTCTTTCCATTTAGTCACAATAGCTTCGGGTTCTAATTTGAGGATATCTTCAGGCACGGGAAACTGTTTTAGCGTAGCAATGGAGGCTTTACCGTCCCATTTTTTAAACACCTGTGGATATTCCGGGAAGAACCGGTCTAACCAATTAATAACTCTCCCTTTGACTCGGATGAGTTCCTTACTCAGTCGTTCCCGTTGTACCATCGCAACTCTGAGATCAGCATGAATTCCAGTGAGCAGATTGGGTTCGGAATACCGGCCATCTTTGACCAATTGCGCAATAACCCGTGCATCCTTAATGTCAGTTTTTGTGGGCGAATTGTCGTCAAGTTCTTTACTCTTCTTGACATGGTATGGGTTAACTAGGACAAATTTGATACCTTCCCGATGAAGGAACTCAGCCAACGGTAACCAGTAATGCCCGGTAGGCTCTAACCCCAAGATGACATTTTCTTTGCTGTGCTGATCCTGAAGGTTTCTGATCCATTGAACGAGTCGGTCTAATCCGTCTCTTGTATTCTTAAACAAAAGCCTTTTACCCAACTCAATTCCCCGGAAATCCTGTGCACGTGCCACATGGTTCACTTTAGCAATATCAACACCGATAATAAGAGTTCTCTCCGAGACTTGCATAATGCGTTGTTTTTGATTAGTATTCAATTGGGAGTACCTCCTGTGCGTTTTATTAGGGTCGGTTGTCAGCTGACACCTAGTATAGTACATTGAGGTGCTCCTTTTTTCAAAGGGCATTTTAATTCATTACAGGAATGCTCCCTATACAGAAACTTTTAATTGATATCGTTTCGGCAATGATCGGTTGTCTAAGTACAGACTGTAAAATTGTTAAAAAGCATTGGGGAGATAAGATCGATACTGAAAGTCAGATCGTTTATCCTCATTATGCTAATGAAATTACAAATTTGAGCGTAATAAGAATGACTTGAAACTAAAATATTATTATACTAATTAAATGAATATCATAAATGGCGTACTCACGATTGTTGAAGAATTTGGGTGGTACGATAAAATCCTATTCAAAACGGTCGTGAGTTGATCTTTGTTTGAAAAAAAATTCATATGCAACATCCTGTCCCACTTGGTGTTTCACGTTCCTGTACTTCTATTTACTTAGATGGGCGCTTAAATCCGCTGTTTAGGCCGATTTCATTAACCAAAAATCGGTTATGAGTTGAGGACAAACTTAACAAGCAAACGATGGCTCCAGCTAATTCAAGAAACATATCCCATTGTGTGTCCCAAATATCTCCTTGAAGTCCGAGGAACGCCTCTGCTCCTGGCCCCAATATTAATGCCACACACCACTCACCTAATTCATAAGAAGCACTTATCCCCAGAACTAATCCGAGTACAATGGTAATGAGCATTTTTCCTTTTTGGAAGATAGATGTTCTCAGCAGGATTTCCCTTAAAGTTAGGGCCCAAACGAAACCAGCAACAAAATGGCCAAACCGATCATAGTAATTCCTACCAAGATGAAAAGAATTATCTAACCAGTTAAACAGTGGCACTTTCCCATAGGTGTAATGCCCACCGATGAGGACCATTATTGCACCCAAACATAGAAGCAAGTAAACTGGGGTGGTGAAACGGAACTTATTATAGGTATAAATAATAATAATTGTCCCCAAAACAATTGGAGTAACCTCTAAAAACCAGGTGCCCAATTGGTAAGGCTTATAAGCAGACCATATAAACACTACGACAAAGCTTATTAGAATGAAAATGTGTGTCTGTCTCACTGATTTGAAACTTTCCATTTTTACCTTCTCCTATTTTTAATTTCTTACTTCTAGCATTGGTTAAGTTCTAGAAAGAATATTGGTCAATCGTATATACTTGTAGCCTACGACGTGTGTTATCATACCTATATTTAGCTAAATAGCTTCCCATTATCCATATAACCTTTATGTCTATAACTGGAGGTTACAATAAACCTAGCTTAATGAATATTAGTAGAATAATTGGAAGTTAATGGAATGGTTATAATGAGAGGAGACTTGGTATTAGTAATAATAAATTAAAGAGAAACCCCTTCGGAGCAGACCAGTGATACTAACGCGAATGTTCATGAGTTATATTCTTATAAATGTGATTATTGCTGCTTTTTGTCAGATGTTCTTAAGGAGTGTGTAATGAGTATTATAGATATTCAGCTTGCTGAAAAGAAACATGAACAGGCCATTTTTGAATGTGTAAGTATGGCTTATAGCATGTACATTGAAAGAATGGGTAAAAAGCCTGCTCCTATGCTTTCGGATTATTCTAAACTTATTGAGAAGAATGTTGTTTATATAGCAACAAATTTGGAAGAATTCATGGGCCTTATTGTCTTTTTTCCAAAAGGAAATTGCCTACTAATACTAACGAGTTGATGACTGAAAATATTAGGTACTATCTTGGGTTCGGGTTTGTCGAAGTGGAACGCCGATTAGAAGACGGTTACAATTAAATGGAAACCTGCCGTTGCTCTTTGAAGGAAAGTCAATTCCTTGATTCCTTTTCCCTCCCTACCAAGTTCTAGGTATAGTTTATATAAAGGAGTCTGAATTAGTTTTGGATCGAAGAGCTCATTTTTTTCTTCATTAAGTGTATCCATGAAATTCTGCAATGTAGAGACATCTCTTGCCTCAATTGCGGATCCAATTGTTTTATTATATAGTTCAAGGAATCTCACTTCTGGTTTGTCACTTTTGCCAAGTCTATTGATTGCATGCTCTAGATTCCCAGTAAAGCCTAATAAATCGCCAACTATATCTAGATAATCATAAACAAGATTAATTATTTCTGGTAAAAGGTATTATGCCAAAAGATTATTTGAAAAATCTCATATGAAAGTAAGGCAAGTGAGTGGGATGAGAAACTATTTAATGAGAAGCGTACTGACGTATACCCGATTCGCCGGACACAGGGAAGTTAGTGTAAACTAAACCTGTGGGGGGCGAAAATTATGTCAAACAACGGGAAACGGTATGATAAAGAATTCAAGGCAGATATAGTTCGTTTGGTA
>Ga0209386_1000689_pt1 | contig 15639 bp, 21 predicted proteins | sample NGEPertwo_FD_184510 | JGI IMG/M metagenome (GOLD analysis project Ga0209386, IMG submission 184510) | Arctic peat soil microbial communities from the Barrow Environmental Observatory site, Barrow, Alaska, USA - NGEE Permafrost154B-two... | ecosystem: Environmental > Terrestrial > Soil > Wetlands...
ACCTATTAAAGATATTTATCTTTATCCACTCAGCAAGAACTTTCGTGAGATTTTAACCCGAACAGACTAATTTGAGTTTTATTTTTTTGAGGTTAGTCTGTTAGTGAATGCTTTAGTGAACATTTACACGGATACTGCAACAAAAATGATCTATGCAATTATGCCATTATTTTTGTTGACTTTAGGAGCGACAAAAACAGAAATTTCATTAATAGAAGGTATAGCAGAAAGTACTGCCTCCGTTCTTAAAGCGTTATCTGGCTGGTGGAGTGACAGAATTGGAAAGAACAAGCCTTTTATGATCATAGGATATGCGTTTACAGCGATACTATCTCCATTATTCTCAATTGTTACTTCTCCGCTGCAGGTTCTTATTGTCCGATTTACCGAAAGGGTTGGGAAAGGGATACGAACGGCTCCGAGAGATAGTTTAATTGCTGGTTCCTCAGAGGATAACACGAAGGGGAAGAGTTTTGGCTTTCATAAAGCTATGGATAATAGCGGAGCAATACTTGGACCTCTTCTGGCTTTTGAAATCTTATCACGTTTTCCGGGTGACTACCGTAAAGTATTTATATTTGCGGCAATACCTGGCTTATTAGGGCTAATTTCAATAATCTTTTTTGTAAAAGAAACAAAAAGAGATAAGGTGGAACACCTTGGTAGGATTACTTTTAAGGATTTTTCGCCTAAGTATTATGCTTTTCTCGGAATTATATTTATATTTACACTTGGCAACTCGACAGATGCCTTACTGCTTATTAAAGCTACTGATATTGGAGTTCAGGCTACTTTTATCCCTATTATTTATCTTATATTCAACTCCGTTTCAGTATTGTTCTCTGTTCCTGCCGGTATATTATCAGACAAAATAGGCAGGGAAAGACTAATAATATTTGGGTATTTGCTCTATTCAATCATATATTTCGGTTTTGGAAGAACAAACAGTCAAGGTGTTCTTATTCTGCTCTTTGCTTTATATGGTCTTTATAGTGCAGCAACGGATGGAATTCAGAAGGCCTTGGTTTCAGACTTGATTGATAAGAACAAAAGAGGCACAGGCCTTGGATTGTATAATTGTCTTGTAGGAATAACATTACTTCCTGCTAGTGTTATTGCAGGTCTGCTTTATGATCACGCCAATAACAGTGCACCATTTTACTATGGGTCAATCATGGCTCTAGTTGCTGCTATTCTTATGTTGATATTCTATTGGAGAGGAAACAAAACAGCCAAACCAAATATATGAATTAGCTAGGTTGCTTTGTTTTCCACTAAATAACACAAATGGAATATTAGAACCAGGATCAGCAGAGAATAAGGCAATGAGCATTTAGAATAGGGGAACACGAAATGAAGAGAAACATTTCCATCTTAGGCCTTCTAATAGCCTTAGTTTGCGTAGGAATCTTCTTAACCCATAGCTACAATAATTTTAGGGTTGCTGAAGAATTTATACCTATCCCGCTTTCGTTTGACCCTTATAGCTCAACGTCCTCTTCTGATTGGAGCGGGGCTACTGTCTCAATCCACGGGGGTTTTATTAAGGGGAAAATGAAAGAAAAGGATAATTCAGAAAGTCTATTGTTACGATCACTTTCGCCATCCGTGCAAATTACAATCAAAGGCGGATCGCAAGCAAGGACTTATAAAATTCGCTTGGAAAACGTGAATTCAAGTAAACTTGAGATCAAGAATACAGAGAGCATCCATAGTGTCGATGCTCACACTGTTTTGTTATTAGTAAACCTCTCTTCAGGACAAGAGAAGACCATCCAAGTAGGGTTGAAAGAAGCACCCAATCCCGAGTTCGTTATCTTAGGCGATAATAGAAACGGCTATCAAACCTTCTCTCAAATTATAGACCAAATCAATGCAATTAGTCCGGCCTTTACTATTGATAATGGCGACTTGGTTTATGGAGGCGAACCCAATAAGTATCGACTTTTCTACGAAACCGTTTCTAAGCTGCAAGTCCCTCTGTATACCACCTTAGGAAACCATGATATCCGGGAAAATGGGCGAGGAATTTATACTGAACTCTTTGGGCCCGCTTACTATTCCTTTGATTTTCAAGCTATCCATTTTGCCTTTCTCGATAGTTCACGCGGTTGGACGGAAAAACAAGCTATTCCCGAGGAGCAGTATAAATGGTTAGAGAAGGATTTAGAGAAGGCTCAAGGAAAGCGAATTTTTGTAGTAACCCACATTCCGCCCACTGATCCGAGGACCAAGACTGAACCCAACCCATATCCACTAATGTCTGAACCTCAAAAATCCGAGCTGATTCAACAGGAAATTAGTAAGTTGAGTGGCACTAGTAACCTTAATCACGGTTTTACTGACAAAGAAGAAGCTAAACGCTTTGAAAGCTTAATGACTAAGTACAAGGTGGATACTGTGTTTATGTCTCATATTCATGCTTATTTAAGTTTTGTTAAAGATGATGTGCGGTATCTCATTAGTGGAGGGGCTGGGGCAGAACTTTTGACCAAGGATACTTACTATCATTTTATTCGAGTTAAAGTTACCGATCAAGAAAATTACCTTGAAGTCGTGGAACTTCCGTCTCCGCCGAACGTTATTATGGATCGCTATATTGCGGCGAGTCAGATGTTTGCTCGGTCGATTTATAAGGAATACACTACAATAGTATATGGGCTTGCTGTAGCTATCCTCTTAGTTGTTGGAGGAATACTGTGGATTTACCACAAGAATTGGTTGTTTTTTCTTAAGCGTCTTAGACGTTGGCTTTACGATATTGTCAAGTTTTCGGTTTTAAGATACAAAGAAATTTTTAAGAAGAAATAATTGAATTCAATGTTTAGACGTTAGTTCTGATGGTTACTTTTATAATTACGGATCTCTTTTAAGCCAACTATGCAAGCAATTGCCCACACTCCCCCGGCCGCATACCCTGCGATTACGTCGCTGGCAAAATGCACTCCAAGATAGATGCGGCTAATTCCGATGCCAATGATAAACGTCAAGGTTATCACAACGATATACCATGAAGGCTTTGAATTATTTCTGAGATTTAACCAAAATATGTATCCAATGACTCCGTAAAAGGAAGCGGCAACCATTGCATGACCGCTTGGAAAACTATATCCACCTGCTTTGACAAGATGAACGATATCTGGTCGAGCCCGGTGAAATAGCTCTTTTAGAATAGTATTTAGTAACCAAGCGCCACTTAAGCTGATCCCCAGAAGAACTGTTTCCCATGTATGCTTAAACCGGAAGAGTAGGATCGCACCTACCACGATCATCAAGGCAATCTCTATATAAGCTGAACCTAAATTGGTTAAAATTATGGCAACGCTTGTTAAGCGCGGAGTGGCGAATCCTCTGATAAGTTCTCCGACTACCTTATCGAACGTTCCAAGTTCATGATAAAGAAGATCTTCGCTCAATCTCGCAAATAGGGCAAGAAGTAAAATACTTAGTGACAATCCCCATATTAAGGACTTACTAAATTTTGCAAGCTTTTTTGGAGAATCGGATGTAGCATTTTGGGAAGTCATTTATGAATCACTCCTTGTTTCTGATATAGATAAAGACTTAACTCATAGAGAAAGACACAAACGAAAGCCCACATACCGCTAACCGTTAAAGCCGTGACCATCGCACTCGGAGTATGGATCTGGAGATAAATCGGACTTAGCCCTAAGAAAAGTAACAACAGAAGTCCCCCCATCAAAAGTCCCAATTGAGATAACCACGATTGTTCCCGCGCTAGAAGATAGGCAAGAACTGCATAAAATGATAAAGCGGCCAGTAAAAACCCTGTATTTGAGGCTTGAAAGGGCATAATATCTTCAAAGATACTGATATTTTCCCCACGGAAAATAAATCGGAAAAGTTGATCCACAAGGGTCCCTCCACCCCAAGCTAGACCCAGAGGAAGACCCTGGATCCATGGTTTAGTTTCATGCCTTAAAGCAAACATAGCAACTAAGAAGACACAGAATATCACCACGTGAGTGCTCAAGGCGTTAATTTGTTGCATCAAGTGAATCGCCCAGGTTGGGGAAGCGAATTCCAGACCAGAAGCGACAATTTTATTAAATTCAGCAACATCGTTAGCCACAAAATCTTGAATTAAACCCATCAGTAAAATGAAGAGTCCCAAGAAAGCAACTCCACTGATCGTTACCAAGAAACGTAGCTTGCCTAACGAACAATAACGACTTGGCAAGCGCAAGAACTGAGCAGTCAACCAAGCCCCCCAGCGTTCATGCTCCTTATACAAGAGATAAAATGCCAAAAATAGTACGGCAGAAATAACTCCAAGAAGGATCGAATAACGATGGATAATCGGAAGTATCGTTTCCCATCGGCTCCCTAGAGTCCTTCCTAAGACGATAAATACACTTGTCCAGGCCACGGCCCCCAGATAGGAATGAGACGCAAAGTTCCTGTAGTTTAACCGACTCAAGCCGGCAATATAACCTGAAAGGTGACGAACCCCAGGAATAAAATATCCTACGGTAAGAAGCTTACCTCCATGCTTGTGATACCAACTGAGCACCTTCTCCAAGCGCTCGATTCCTGCATGTTTTTTTAGATGTGCTAACACCTTTTCTTCGAAAAAGCGTCCCAGAAAATAGGCAATGGTGATCCCAGTCATACTTCCAGCGGCCGATGAGATAATTGCTAATACTGGATTAAGTTGCCCGGAAAAACTCATAAAACCGACAAAAGTCAATAGAAATTCATCAGGGATGGGCAGTCCTAATATTGAAACCAATAAGATAATATATAATCCCGGATAACCATATTGCGTTATATAGTGAATTAATAAGGTTGAAGACATTTAGCGACTCCCTTCTTGTCTAAATAGAACCATCCGTTGCTCGATCTCGACACGCTAGCTTTATATGAATCCTTCACCTATCCAATTTCTTTCGTTTCTTAAAAAGCAGTAAGATCTGTGTTGATACAAGCCCTAATCCCATGATTACTGATACTGTGAAGAAGAGTAATCCAATGAGTGGAAGATTAACGACCGATACAAAAAGAATTGCTTCAATGAGAAGGGTTGTTAAGACTGGGAGATTACTAACCCTTTCGGATAGCCAGTTTTTTGCTAGATATTCCATGATTGAAACAATGCCGAAAATTACGGCAAAAAGGGTGGCAATAAAAGTTAACACGGCCAAAGGAATCCCCACTACTATAAGAGATAGCAAGATTATGATGGCAAGGAGTACCAGTGAGATAGCAGCACCAATACCTAATAAGCGGGTAGCAGAAGATGCTAATAGCTCTTGGGATTGTCTCAAGAATCGACTTAGGTAATGTTTCAACAGAAAACCTAAACACGTCAAGATGATAATTCCCAACAGACTTCCCATTAGCCTTATAAACCAGAATCCTGCGATCCCATTTCTGAAGGCTTTTTCCCACGATTTGATTTAATTGAATATCGGGCACGGGAGTCGGCCTTTTCTTTCTCAAACGATCTAAGCACGTGTTGGTAATAATCCTCTTTAACCAAGCGTTAAAGGCGGAGATATCCTGCAATTCTTTAATGGAGCGATAAACTTTCAAGAATATCTCCTGCGCAGCATCTTCGGACTCGTGTTCATCGTGCAAAAAGGCAAATGCAGTGCGGTAAACATAAGGCGTGTAGTGTTTAAGTAATTGTGCAAAAGCTTCTTCATTCCCTGAACGAACTTGTTCAATCAGTTCAAAATCTGTCGTGATCACGGCATCAGCTCGTCCCCTCTCAGAAAATACCTCAATTAGTTTATCTCAATCCACTATTCAGCCCTTTAATATTATACCTAATAATATCTTTCTCATTATTCCTGTCAATAATGAGACTACAATGATACCGGAAGAATGTATATTTAAAGCTGTCTCTTAAATAGTAAGACGAAGAAACCTTCTATATAAGTTCGCGAACTTAATAGAAGGTTTCTTCGTCTCATAGGTGTAAACCTATTAAGCACCGATATACGAGGAGGAACTAGTATGAATTCATTCGATCTCTCTGGCTACCATTGGATCAACCAGTGGGCAGGACATATACCCACCTTAGATAAATTTATGTCTTTTATCGCTCAATACGGTCTAGAACTCTACGTTTTTTTGTTTGTTGTTGCTTGGATTGCCTTGCCTAGGCCCGAAGTCAATCGACGACACGCCCTAATTGTTGCAGGATTCTCAGGAATTCTGGCCTTACTAATTAATGTACTCATTTCTCATGTTTGGTTCCGACCACGCCCCTTTGTTTCTCTATCCAAGGGATCATTTACACAACTCATTCCCCACTCAATTGATGCCTCATTTCCCAGTGACCATGTATCCGGCAGTTTCGCTTTCGCAGCAGGGTCCTGGAAAAACGCCGAGCGATGGGTGAGCTATAGTTTTACGATCTTAGCTATTCTAGTAGCAATAGCCCGTGTCTATACTGGAGTTCATTGGCCCACAGACGTCATCGCTGGAGCCATCGTCGGACTATTGAGTGCTCGAATCATGTGGGCAGTGAGTCCTCTTTTGACACCCTTTACTAAATTTGGATTGTGTATATTTCACTTTGGACCCTACTGCTTAAACCTCCGAAACAACATAAGGAAATAGTCTTGTGAAGACAAGTCTTTTGAAAGGGAAAATACCTGGAGTCAGAAGCATTAAAAAGTCGGCAGTCATAAGCTTTGCTGAACGAGATGATCTATGGGCAGAATGGGAAGCAAAATATAATAACCTTCTGGACTTGGACAGGATTGAACCTGCTAAGTCTTTTTTTTATGACCATCAGGAGGTAATGCTGGAAGAGACTGAAATATTGTGGACAGAGTATCTTAATTACTATTATATTTTTGGAAAATAATGGATCATTTATGATTTAAAAACATAAACTATCATATAGCTCACTAGATACGCAAGATATGGAGGTGATAAAATGTCAGTTGGAGATTATTTTTCATTATGCCAAAGATTCAGAGGTAGAGCAGTTCAAATCATAACTCACGACGGAAGAATTCACAGAGGTATTATTAGGGATGTTGACGAGAACAGAGTATATATACAACCGCTTGGTCGCACTAGAGATTTGGGTGGCTTTAGCTATGGTGGATATTCTCGTGGTGGTTGGGGCGCAGGACTTGCGTTAGGTGCGATTGCCACATTGTTTTTACTTCCACTATTCTTTATTTAATCATATATTGCAAACCTTTCAAAGAAGTTGAAAGTTGAAAAGACCGAAGGCTGCTTTTTGCCCTCGGTCTTTTCGTCTATCTGTACGAGAGACTTTCTCATTGTTTATTATTTCCTAGTGTGAGACTAAATTTATTCCCAACATTAAGAATTAAATATTGTGTAAGCTAACTAATAAAATGAAATATATTTTTTCTAGTTGTGAATTTGGAATCAGTTATTTTCAGGTAGATATAACTCGATAACCTGTAATCTGTCTAAGTCATTTTTTTGAAATGAGCTATTTTATCAGTTGGGGTATCAAGTAGATCGTTAGATGTTAAGCTATTCGCTTCAAGATATTTCTTAACTAAATAATAACCAACGCAGTAACCTCCCATTTTGGGATAAGAACGTAATCCATACAATATGTTTTGATACTTACGATCAGTTATTAATATATTTCTGTTTGGTTGTACTAGGTTGTTCCACATTTTCTCTAGCTCATCAGTTGAGTAATAAGATGTCCAGGTTGCTATAAACTCTTCACCAAATCTTTCAAGGACTGCATTTTCAGCTAACCCTTCCAATATAATTGTGTCGAGCAATACATAATCCTCTTCACTTTTTTGAAATTTAAATAACCGACATACATGGTTGTACTCATGTGTAAATAATGACCTTATTTCCTTTTCCAAGGTATCTTTTGAAATGAATAAAAAGAGTTTATCTTTAAAGGCTAGGCCTGATTTTCCGTTAAAATCTATTTTGATTTTCCGGTTGTTAGTATCTGATGGAAAAATAAAGACAGGGACATTTGGCCCTTCCCACATTTTTTGAAGTCGTTTTTTTTCATCTTGTACAATTTCCCACACTTTATTTTCTTGTAATTTCCTCACTTGCTCGTTTCCATTCCCGAAGGGACGATACATTCCATGCAGGGTTAAGTAATCATAGATTTCGTAAGCTTCAGCGCCATCAAAATACCTCTTTATCTTTTCACACATTTTAATTGGTTGGTCATATAAATCTACTAACCATTCATCTGTTCTTATAACGCTCATATACGCACCCCTAGCTTTACATCTTGGTCAAATACAATATGCAACTATTAAATAAACGTTACATACCCCTTTTTATCTTATCCTGATGTATTGTCTAACAATTTTGGATGGAACCATAAAGAACAATTCAACCTTTTCATCATAATATAATGTAGCTATTTAACAACAAGGATGTGATTGAATTGAATTACACATATCTCGATTGTCTGGCATCGTTCGGAGTTGGGGGTGCTCACCCTGGAGGTCTTCAACTTACAAAAAATATTTTATCAAAGGAATATATAGATCAAGATAAGTCAATTCTTGACGTTGGATGTGGCACAGGTCAGACATCTGCATACATTGCAGAAAAGTACCGATGCTCTGTTACTTCCTTAGATAATAATAATACAATGTTAGAAAAAGCTAAACAAAGATTTTCATCCTTAAATCTATCGATTAATGTTATGTATGGAAGTGTTGAAAATTTACCTTTTAGTGATGGATTATTTGATTTCATCCTATCAGAATCTGTAACATCATTTACAGATGTCTCCTTAACAATACAGGAATTTAAAAGAGTGCTTAAACCAAAGGGTGTATTAATTGCAATTGAAATGGTACTTGAAGATTCACTTTCTGAGGAAGAATTGAAAACAATAGTTGACTTTTATGGAGTTTCTCAATTACTAATCGAATCAGAATGGCATAACCTTTTTCAAAAGTCCGGCTTCAAACAAATAGGTGTAGAAAAATTCAAACAACAATTTGGTGAAAATGATATTACTACTGATTTTTTACTTTCGGAAAATATAGATGACAAATTACTTGAAATTCTTGAAAAGCATGAGCAATTAACAACAACTTTTAAGGATAAACTAGGTTTTCGTATATTTAGGTGTTATGTATAATACTTTTACAGCTCTTTTTAATAAATTCAAGCGACAGATAGACAAGGATGAAAGTCGTTTGAGATTCCAAAAATCTTTGCTTTATTCTTACGTTTGGACTGGGATATCAAACGGAAGCAGTACTTTTAATGCTAGTTCTCCTGTGACAAGCCAATCAATAAGCGCAACACCGTCTTCCACGAACAATAATTCGAATGCAGTTACTACTCCAGGGTCCAATGGCTATGGCGGAGGCTACGGCATGATGGGTGGGGGTATGAAGTAGAGCTCAAAGAGGTAAAGACTGGGGCTAAAGCCTATGAAGTTATGGTTTATAAGAATGGCGGACAAATCATAGCTGAGATGGGGCCGAATATTATGTGGAACACAAAATATGGAACCATGAATTGGGGCAACTCTGGGGCTGCCACAGTTAGTGAAGAACAGGCCACAAAGAGTGCTCAAGAGTTCGTAACCAAAATGGGCCAAGGATATTCTATTGGAAAACCAGAACTTGCTCTTGGGTACTATGAATTCATGGTTCAAAAAGACGGTAAGGATTACGCAGAACTTGATGTTAATGGATACACGGATCAGGGTTGGTTTGAAAACTGGCAGGGACCTATTATTAAAACTATTGAGGCAAAGTAAAAAGGAAATAGCGAGCGGATACAAGAAAAGGGCACTGGCTCCTCAGGGAGTTGCCCTTTTCATTATTATGCTATGGAAACAAACGTAAATTTTCAGAGTGTTTGCTAAACTGGTCTAATTGGTTCAATAAATCTTCCGGTGAAAATTGCAGTGATTGTAATTCACTATTTGAAGCTGGCTCAGTCAAAGGTTTGGCACCAGTCGTTTCCGGAGGAACGACCGCTCTGACGAAAATAGTTGTTAAAAGTTCTAATATTAGTATAGGCAAGGCTCCACGCACGCCAGGAAGCGTAAGCAAAGGAATAGAAATAAGGACATTCGGACAAAATGGTTTATCCGTAAAAGCGCTATAGAAGGATAAAGCAATTACCATCGGAATCTCCGGTGTTTCATGGGGAAATATCCCAGTAGCAGCTTGCTTGGTTGAAGGAACGGATGTGCCAGTTGAAGGCTGGACATTGGCACGTGATACCGAGGCCAAGAAATCCTGTAAATCACTTAACGATATCCGCACAGCTTGTTCTGGAGATATAACAGAACCCTTCTGACCGTTTTTTGATTCATGACCTAAAAAACGGTCAGAAAGAAACATGAAAAGTTGGGCAGCGATGAGAACACCTATGGAAGCAAATATCTTACCCGCTAACAGTGGTTGGAAGACAAAAAACGAAGCGCTTCCTGGTACAGAACTAACCGGAGCAAAAATGGAAAGACCCAAACCTAATTGTTCTTTAGAAACAGAAGAAACGAGTTCACAAGGATTCGACCCAGGCAATGGAGGTATGCTATTAGGAATCGATGGATAAATATTGTGCATTCATCTAACCCCCTCTTTCTATTCTAGTTTATGGGGAGCTTACTGGAAATGCACCTTATTCTCTAGATGCTTGTTAAGCATTTTTAACGATGACAATTTGAATAGTTCGATTTCGATATATGTATTCTAGATTAAACTATTCTTCGTTCTCTAAGTTTCTCCTGCAAAAAAGGTTATAGCGGCATACAAATGGTTTAAGTCAAATAATTAGTAGCACAGCCATACAAATTGATAATGGTGCTATTATCATAACGGTCGGAGCAATAAGGCACATTTAAAAAAATAACTAGTCAGTATGCTAGTCTATTTCGTGTCATACTGCGTCGGAAGGTTCACCTAATAGCCCGCTATGAGGTAACCATGCCTCCTTGTCTGACGCAAACTATCCATGGCATCTTTGACTTGTTATTTTCTTTCATATGCCTAAGAAGGGAAATATTAATAGATGGAGAATAGTTTTGATATGATATCACTACAGCGTGATTTTAAAAAATACTAAACACAACGAATCTTTTGTGTTAAATTGGTGATGAGGACTATTATAGAAGAAATATTTGAGATAAAATCCGCGTTGAAACTTGAACTTGTCAGTCGAACAGAACATGAAGCCCTCTGGAACCAGCTTGTAAAATCGTATCATTATCTAGGTTATAACAAAACGATTGGTCCACGAGTAAAGTATCTTGTGCGGTTTAAGGAACGTCCTATTGCTGCTATTGCTTTTACCCAAGCTTCTTATAAGAGCTGGGCATGCGGGATACCTTTATTGGCTGGAGTGAAGACGAACGCAAACGGTATTTACCCCATGTTTTGAACAATAATCGTTATCCAAACAAAAATAAAGTCTAAAACTTTCAGAACAAAGACGCATAATCAAGCCGCTTTCCACGAAAAAGGTTTGGATTTTTTCTTTACCGCTTGATTGGTTTAACACCACAGAAATTCCGATCGAAGTCAGATCCATGGCTGCGATGTCGCAACACCTCAAACCGGTATAGTATGCAAGTTTCCCGGTCGCCCTGTCGCGCAAAGTGAGCGCGTTGGACATGTCGTCCATCGCGTCGAGGATGGCACGAGTCTCCTGTGGCGTGAGGTATTGATGGCGCCGATATACGCGCGTTTTTTTCGAGCTGGCACGGGGACAGCTCGATTGCCTCATATTGTTGGTACACGTCGATGTAACAGTCCCAGTCCCTGGTATCAGCTTCCGCCAAAATCCACCGGATCTCCCTCCGTAACCTGCTCATGTAGTCATTCGAATACCCAGCAGTCAAGCTGTATCGGCAATAGGTCCTTTAATTCATCGACGATCGGAGTTGTATCAATGCTGAAGTCCGGTAGTTTTGAATTCCGAAGCCTTCTTTTTGAAATATCTAACGGTGGAAGTTTAATGATTCCTGCTTCTTCTAATGTTACTAGAAAGGATATACATTGAGGTGTTTTTGCTTTTTCAGCGGGCGTAGTCCACCCTAGAAACTCACATAAGGTTTTTGCTAATTCTGTTCTTGATAGTTGTGGATATCTTTTTCTTGTCCACTTGATAAGTTCTATATCTTCAGACGTAAAATTTCTTCCAGAAAATATCATGATAGTCTTATCCATAGGTACCTAACCTACCTTTACAAGACTACCATACTCTATTGATTTAAGTATATCAGCCCTATTTTGAGAAAAAGTTATTTTAAAAAACTCTACACCCCTTTGCTATGGCGGGGTGTAAAATTATGCTTCATCTCTGTCAAAATATATCAATAAATTTAAGTATTTCTGTTTATCAAATACATATTTGACCTTTTGTGCAGGCATGGACGATCCGCAATGGAAAATGCCTATACAAAAGCGCAGCCCCTTGATTACTGGCTGCACGTTTGTATAGGCATTTTCTTTCGTAGAAAGGAGGAATAGATTGAGTTTTGGAGAATTGGGATGATTATAGAATTTAGATTTAAATTTAAAAAATACTGGGGGAAATCATGTGTTAGAAAACGAATTTACGTTTCGATCGGAAGAGGGAGCAGAAATAGTGGGTTATTCCTGGGCGCCTGACGACCGAGTTGAGGTTAAGGGTATTGTTCAGATAGCTCATGGTATGGCGGAAACAGGAGCGCGCTATGAGAGATTTGCCAAAACACTCACAGATAATGGCTACATCGTCTACATAAATGATCATAGGGGGCATGGGAAAACTGCTAAAACGGTTGAAAATCTAGGGTATCTCGCTGAATCAGAAGGATTTAAGTGGCTAGTTGAGGACCTTCATCAATTAAGTGGAATTATTAAAAAGGAGAATTCCACTTTACCTTTATTTTTATTGGGGCACAGCATGGGTTCTTTCGTGACCCAACGGTATATTATGTTGTATGGTCAGGAATTAAAAGGGGCCATCTTATCAGGGTCTAATGGTAAGCAAGGAATTATGCTTCATATCGCGCAATTCCTTGCAAAGGTGGAAGTTATTAAGAAGGGTAGAAGGGCAAAAAGTGAAAGACTGGTTAAAATGTCCTTTGGAAATTATAACAAGACCTTTAAGCCAAATAGAACGGAGTTTGACTGGTTAAGCAAGGATGCAGCTGAAGTTGATAAATACATCAATGATCCTTTCTGCGGGACTGTTTTTACGGGGGGCTTTTTCTATGATTTGTTAACAGGACTGATTGAAATAGAGAAAAAAAGAAATATTGCCAAGGTGCCGAAAGAATTGCCTATCTACATTTTTTCAGGGGAGAAGGATCCCGTTGGAAAACAGGGTAAAGGCATCATCCAGCTTTTCAATACGTATAAGGGAATTGGCATTAAAGATGTAACTTATAAGCTCTATAAAGAGGGTAGACATGAAATGCTCAATGAAACGAATCGAGAAGAAGTGATGAGTGATGTCATTGCTTGGTTAGATGATCATTTAATATGAAAGAATCTTAAGTTATTTCTTAAAATTGCAAATCAGATTGGGGTCTTGACAAATAAAGCATCTGAATCTATAGTAACAGTATACCCATAGGGGGTATACAAACAAGCAAAGAAAAGTGAATTTATGAATATTTCAGTTGCTAAAAATAGATGCCCTCAAAATCATCCTTGTCCTTCAATTAAAGTCTGTCCAACGGGTGCTATTGTACAAAATGGATTCGATGCGCCGACCATTGACCCTGAAAAATGCATTGAATGTAAGGTGTGCGTTTAATATTGCCCGATGGGAGCAATTCAAGCGAACTAATTATTGATATAATTTCACCAATTCTTGAAGCTTTAAGGCCAAACCCATTTTACCGTCAACCTTTAAACTGCCTGTCATGAATGCCATTGTAGCATTCAAGTCATCCTTCAGCAATTTCGAGAAATTTTTATCAGTTAGGATTAACGTCACTTCTGGTTCACCAAGATTTTCTTCAACGACTTCAGCACGTCCACCTTTTAAGACTAGTTGTAAAGATCCACTTTCCTTTAGATCCACCTGGAATACACGATCCTTCTCAGATTCGATATGGACAGGGTTTGCATTCATTTTTTCTACAAGTGCATGTAACTCAGTTTTCACTGTCATTTCTAAATCCTCCCTCTTCTAGTAGAAATGCATTTTCTAGTGTGTGAGATTCTTTCTTGAAAAATATACCATAGAATTTTCCTAACTTCAATGGTTTTTTGAATGGTCATTCATTTTCCTGAAAGAATATATCTCTTACCAGCCATGAATATGGCTGGTTTTTTTGATATGTATTAGCCTTCGAATTGCATATTACATTCCGTTTTGAACACCCTTAAACAAGGAAATAGGAATTATGAATGACTCATTTTTTCAATGTTCATTCGCTGGGGGAAACTTTCCATTGTTTCGGATCCCAAGTCACAGCGTGGTTAATGTACTCGACCAGTTTAATTTCGTTGCATAAAGAAAGTATGAGTCCCGTTGCTCCGGAACGAAATGTTTTAATAAGTGGTGCTTCTGCCATCTGAAATCCCCCAGCCAAATAAATGCTGAGTTATTACCAGATCGGTCGAGCAAAGTCCAGCATTATCGTTTTTAAATAGTTTCATAAATAATATTTTCCATTTTCATCATGCTTAAAATGGGTTATAGTAATGAGCATAGATTCCGTTGTTTTGGAGTAGCTGTTTGTGGCTGCCTCTTTCTTGGATGCCGATATCGGTCACGACCATAACTTGGCATATATACCTGTCCTCCTTTTGTTATAGAAGTGTACGCAACCTGCAATTGGGGGGTGATTACTACGTGCATTAAATAGTTAAAGCTATCACCTTTTCAGATGATAGCCATCTCATAACAAGTTTTTAGAAAATCACACCTAAAGCGATAAGGATCAAAATGGAAACAGCAATGATTGCTACCCCTATGCCATGACCAGCGTTTTGACCGTAGCCTTGGTTCATTAAGAAGTTTTGATTCATTCCGTATCCTTGACTCATTCCATATCCGTACATAGTTAGTTCCTCCTTTTAATTTAGAATACTATTCCCATTGCGATCAGAAGAAGAATTATTACAACAACTGCAGCGATTCCTGCACCAAAACCACGTCCTGTTTCACTACCGCAATTCTCTTGATTATTGCCACCATATGCCATATTCGTTTCCTCCTTTGTTTCGAGATAGTGCATAATATGCATGTCTTAGGTTGTATGGAACAATATGGAAATAATAATTCTTGAAAATTTATACTTAGATTTTTTATGTCAAGTTGTTATAATCTCGGGCTCAATGATCATAGGAGTGTGCACGCCGCATGGCCTTTATAAGCATACAGGCTAGTCATTCGGCTGCAACTTTACATAAGACTACTTGGACTAAACCGCTACGCGGTGGTTTAAGCCGTTGAAGTTTATGGATACACTCCAATCCAGTTCTTTCTTTTTAGTTCAGGGTATCTTAAAATTTAATTGCAGTAGAACTGCTAATAAATTTTAAGGAGAATGCATTATGAACAAGAGCTGCAAAAATTTATCAAGAGGGTCTTTCTGAGCGCCTTTCAGAGGATGAAGGAATGATTACCGTCGATGAAAGTGGCATGCTTAAAAAAGGCGAGCATTCGGTGGGTGTGGCCCCTCAATATTGTGGTAGTGTTGGAAAAGTAGCCAAC
>Ga0209386_1000690_pt1 | contig 15630 bp, 16 predicted proteins | sample NGEPertwo_FD_184510 | JGI IMG/M metagenome (GOLD analysis project Ga0209386, IMG submission 184510) | Arctic peat soil microbial communities from the Barrow Environmental Observatory site, Barrow, Alaska, USA - NGEE Permafrost154B-two... | ecosystem: Environmental > Terrestrial > Soil > Wetlands...
CTTGAGCCCGACCCGGGCATGGCGGCGCCGGGCGCGCGCCGCCATGCCCGGGTCGGGCTCAAGCGCCGTGACCCCGGCGCCGGCGGGGTACCAGCGCAGCTGGCTGCCGGTGCCGGCGCCGACCTCGAGCACGCGGCCGCGGGCGCGCGCCGCCAGCCGGCGCCGCCAGGCGCCCAGAGCGGCGCGCTCGAACGGCCACATGAGCGCGTCGTAGACGGCCGCGTGACCACCGGGCGTGGTTGTGTTCGCATTTCCCATCGCTGAGACTAACGCCGTCGTCGCGTCCCCCGGTTCATGCCCCACCGGCGGGCGCCACACACGCGAGGCAGGAGCCATGGCCCGTCTGCTCGACTTCACCAGGTACGACAAGGACGACCGCGGCGTCGCCGTGGGGCCCGCGCTCGCCGCCGAGCTGCGGCGCCTCGCCAACCTCTTCCTCGTGTCGGGCATCACGCTCCTTCTGTTCCTCGTGCGCGCCTTCGCCGAGGTCTTCACGGTCACGTTCATCCCCAGACCCGTCTACGTGGTCTGGGGCATCGCCATGCTCACCGGCTGGGCCCTGACCTACGCCTACGGTGTCTTCGTGACGTTCAAGGCGCGGCGCTGGGCCTGGTTCGCCCTCTGCGCGATCCCCTTCACGTGCGTGCCGGCCGCGGCCGCCTACGCGTGGATCCGCCGGCAGGAGATCGAGCGCGAGGTGCTCGGCGCAGACCGAACTCCGGCCGGCCGCCGGAAGCGCGGCGGGCGCAAGACCCGGCGCTGACCCGGCGCCGGCGGGCAGTCTCCCGGGCCTGCCCTGGGCGGCCCCCGCCCCCTTCTCCCGCGCGTGTGGTACTGTCTTGAGCTTGGCGGGCGTCAGCCGACTGGGGAGGAAGCCGATCAAGAAGACCCTCCGCCATATCGCCGTCTTCGCCGTCATCGTTGTCGTCCTCTATCTTCTGCTGCCGAGGCTCGTCGACACGGAGAAGACGCTCACGCTGCTCACGCACGCCAGCTACGTGCTGCTGGCCGGCGCCGTCGCGCTGCAGTGCCTGGCCGCCCTGAGCTACGCCAACCTCACGCGGTACATCCTCAAGGTGCTCGACATCCGCCTGCGCCTTCGCGAGGTGCTGGTGATCACGCTCAGCAGCCTCGCCCTGAGCCATGTGCTCTCGGCCGGAGGCGTCGGCGGCTGGGTCGTGACCTACAACGCCCTGCGCAAGCGCCGGGTGCCCCACGGCCTCATCTTCGTGGCGATCGCCGCGCAGCAGTTCTTCAACTACGTGGTGCTGTGGTTCGTGTTCGCGCTGGCGATGCTGTACCTGATCGTGGCTCGCGGACAGTCGATCGCCGGCTACCTGGTCAGCATCGTCCTCATCGGGCTGATCCTCTGGCTCACCGGCTACGGCATCTACCTCTACAATCACCGCTCACGCATGCGGCGCCGCGTGACCCAGCTGGCCCACCTCGCCAACCGGGTGATGCGGCGCGAGGTCGTGCACAAACGCGACATCGACGGCTGGCTCGATAACCTCTTCACCGGCATGCGCCGCATGACGTCGCACCGCGACGCCTACCGCACCACCGCCGTGCTGGCCTGCGGCTTCTGGATCTTCGACATGCTCTGCCTGTACGCGACGTTCGTCGCCTTCGACTACCACATCGGCTTCGGGTACCTGGCGGTGGGCTACGTGATCGCCTACGCCATCGGGACCCTGGCGCCGACGCCGGGAGGGCTGGGGGCGATCGAAGGCATCCTCATCGCCCTCTACGTGAGCTTCGGGGTGCCCTCGGCGACGGCCGTCGCCGTGGTGCTCGTATACCGGCTCATCAACTTCTGGCTGCCGATCCCGCCGGGCTTCATCGCCTACCTTGTGGTGAAGCCGGGACGGCAGCCCATCGCCGAGGGCGAGGGCGAGCAGGCGGCGCCCGAAGTGTGTGAGATGGCGCCGCCGGTCGTCAGCCCGGCGGAGACGGCGCCGCCAGGCGATAAAGCTTGAGCACCGGGCCGCGCTCGCCGGGGCCGGGCGCGAACACCTCGACGAGCTCGGCGTCTTCGTCAAGGCTGCGGTAGAAGGCGGCGAGCTCCGGGTAGGCGTCCGCCGCCGCCAGCACGCGGTCGTACACCTTCGAGCTCACGATCACGTAGCCGGCGTCCTTCTCGCGCAACCAGTCGAGGCTGTGACTGCGATTGGGCACGCCCGGCGCCGGCAGCCTGAGCCGCAGGACGCGGTAGGCGGGCGTCTCGAGCCCGGCGCTCCGGTAGTACTTCTCGTCGCGCACGCTCACCAGCGGAGGCCCGTAGTTCTCGGTGGCGATGATGCTGCCGGCCGGCACGTGACGCTCGACCCACGCTTTGGCGCGCACGCGCACGTCGGCGCCGGAGAGCTCGCGGTCGAAGGCGATCGAGCCGGCCAGCGGCGCCACCAGGGCCGCCGCGAGAACGAGCGCGACGGCCGGCGCGGCCACCCGCCGGGCCGCCGGCCGCAGGTCGACCAGCTCGAGGCACATGCGCACGGCCAGCAGCAGCAGTAGCGGGAGGATGGGCAGCAGGTACCGATCCGCGAGCTCCTTCCAGGTGCTGATGTAGACGAAGTACGCGAGCGCGTAGGGCGCCAGCAGCAGGTCCACGCTCGTGTGGCGCCAGAGCGCCCACGCCAGGCCGGCGACGGCCAGCACGACGAGTACGACGCCGAGCGTCCCGCCGAGGTTCACCTCGAGGTTGTACCAGAAGCCGTTGCCGGCGTGCTCGAAGCCCAGCCAGCCGCGGGCCATGATGCGGTTCTGCTGCAGGAAATCGTGGAGGAAGTGGCCCGGGTCCAGGACGACGAAGGGCGAGCCGACGAGGAACGCCAGGAGCATGGGCGCGTACACGCGCGCGAGGAGCAGCCGCGGCCAGAGGAGCGCCGCGCGGCCGCCGGCCGCGACGCGGCGCCGCACCTCGCCGCGGCAGACGTACACGGCGGCGATGGTCGCCGGCAGCACGAGCGCGCCCAGGTTGTACTTGGTGGACGTCGCGAGGCCCGCGGCCACGGCGCCGGCGATCAGCCGGCGACGCCCCCCGCCGCGGGCCGCCTGGAGCAGCAGGAGGAGGGCGAGCAGCGAGAGCGCCGTGGCAGTGACGTCGGTGACGGCCATGTGCGAGTAGGCGACGTGCAGCGGAGCGACCGCGAGGAACAGGGCGGCCACGAGGCCGGGCGGGCGGCCGAAGGCCTCGCGGCCGATGCGGTACAGCAGGTACACCGAGGCCGTGCCGGCGGCCACCGAGAACAGCCGCGCGAGCAGGAAGTACGGCCCCGCGTGGACGACGAAGGAACCCATGGCCAGGGGATTCGCGTGCTGGACCGCCCACAGCACCGGCGCGCCGAGCAAGTACACGCCGCCGACCAGGTAGAAGAAGAGCGAGGGATAGTAGAAGAACTGCGGGTTCAGGCCGCCGCGGGCGACGCCGAAGGCCTTGGGCACCACCACGCTCTCGTCGGCGTTGACGAAGCTGAACGGCAGACCCCAGCCCACGCCCTTGAGGCGCAGGGCAAGCGCCAGGACGAGCACCGCGACGAGGAGCGCCCCGGCCACGCCGGGGCGCTTCCACAGCCCGGCGACGGCGCCCGCGTCGTTCACCCGCCTCCCGGCTCCAGCTCGACGACGGCGGCGCCGCTGGCGCCGTCGCGAAAACAGCTCACCTCGCCGGTGTGGCAGGCCGGCCCTGCCGGCGCCACGGCGAGGAGCACCGTGTCGTGGTCGCAGTCCAGCCGCGCCGAGAGCACACGCTGCACGCAGCCGCTCGTGCCGCCCTTGTGCCAGAGCTCGCGGCGGCGGCGGCTCCAGAAGTGCGCCTCGCCCGTAGCCAGCGTGGCGGCGAGCGCCTCGGCGTCGGCGTAGGCGACCATGAGGACCTCGCCGCCGGCGGCGTCCTGCACCACGCAGGGCACGAGGCCGTCGGCGTTGTAGCGCACGAGGTCGAGGAAGGTCTGTGAGTCGATGGCTGCATCCTCCGGGTGAGACGGCGTCGTGGCGGCTGTTAGGTGAGGAAGTCCTTCATGATGGCGACGCCGGCGCTGGTGCCCACGCGCACGGCGCCGGCGTTGATCATGAGCTCGACGTCGTGCAGCGTGCGGATGCCGCCCGACGCCTTGACGCTGATGCGCTCGTCGAGGCAGTCGCGCAGTAGCTCGACGTCCTGCACCGTGGCGCCCTTGGGCCCGCAGCCCGTCGAGGTCTTGACGAAATCCACGCCGGCCTGCTCGCAGATCTTGCAGGCCAGCTTCTTCATCTTGGTGGTGAGGTAGCAAGTCTCGATGATGGCCTTGACGACGACCTGACCGCGCCCCGTGTTGATGGCCTTCATGCGCACCGCGCGGACCACGCTGGCGAGCTCGTTGCGCACGTGACCGAACTCCCCGGAGAGGAACGCGGGCAGGTTGATGACCACATCGACCTCGTCGGCGCCGCTGGCCACCGCTTCTTCGGCGGCGACGACCTTGGCGCGCAGCGCATCGGCGCCGAACGGGAAGGAGATGACCGAGCACACCTTGACGTCGGCGCCGCGCAACATGCTGTCGGCTAGCGGCACGTAGTGGGGGAACACGCAGACCGCCGCGAAGTGATACTTGCTCGCTTCGCGGCACAGGCGCTCCACGTCCGGAGACGTGGTGTCCGCCTTCAGGAGCGTGTGATCGATGGTCTTGGCGAGTTCCTCGGCGTGCACGCCGGTGGACCTCCAGGGAGACGGCGGGGCGAGTGGAACCTCAGCGAGTATAGCAAACGCGGCGGCGTGCCCCGTCTCAGATGAGCCGTTCGATGAAGCGCTCGTCGCGGCGCCAGCGCTTGCGGACCTTGACGCGCAGGTCGAGAAAGACCTGCACGCCGAGGATCGCCTCGATCTCCTGGCGGGCGCCGCTGCCGATAGCCTTGACGACGCGCCCCCCCTTGCCCACCACGATGGCCTTCTGCGACTCGGTCTCGACGATGAGACTGGCCTCGATCTCGACCAGGGGCCGGTCGACACGCTCCGTGATGCCCGTGACCTCGACCGCCACGGCGTGCGGCACCTCGTCGCGGGTACGCCGCAGAGCCTGCTCGCGGACCAGCTCGGCGACGAGCAGTTCGAGCGGCTGGTCGCTCTTCTGGCCATCGGGAAAATAGACCGGACCGGGCGGCATGGCGTCGGCCAGCCGGGCCAGCACGTCGCCCAGGCCGTCGCCACGCTTGGCCGACACGGGCAGGACGTCGCGGCCCCCGGCGAGCCGGCGCGCCTCCTCGAGGCGCGCGCCCAGCCGGGGGCCGTCCACGAGATCGATCTTGTTGAGCGCCACCAGAGCCGGAAGAGCGGCGCCGGCGACCGCCTGGACGACGTAGCGGTCGCCGGCCCCGAAGGTCTCCGTGGCGTTCAGCAGGACCAGGGCCGCGTCGACCTCGGACAGCGCGTCGTCGACCGCCGACTGCATGCGCCTCGTGAGCGAGTCGAAGGGTTTCTGGAAGCCCGGCAGATCGAGCAGCACCACCTGGCAGCCCTCGAGATCGACCACGCCGGTGATGCGCCGGCGCGTGGTCTGCGGGTGGTCGCTGACGATGCTCACCTTGCGCCCGACGAGGGCGTTGACCAGCGTGGACTTGCCGACGTTGGGCCGGCCGAAGACGGCGACGAAGCCGGAGTGGAAGTCGCCGCTCACCGGCCGGCCTCGCCGGCGCCGTCACCGGCCGGCCCGCCGCGGGCGCCGTCGCCGAAGGCGAACGGCGCCGTGAGCAGATCGCTCAACGGCACGACGCGCACTTCGCCGCCCATGCGCGCGACGATCGCCGGATCGCCGAACTCGGCCAGCGCCTGCAGGCACAGCCCGCAAGGCAGGCAGTCCTGCCCGTCCACCGCGGCGACGGCGACGTAGCGCAGCGACCGCTCGCCGCAGGCGACCATCGCGGCGAGCGCGGCGCGCTCCGCACACAGACCGGCGGGGTACGAGGCGTTCTCGACGTTGACGCCGTGGTGGCTGCGGCCCGACGGGCCGACGACCACGGCTCCCACGGCGAACCCCGAGTAGGGCGCATAGGCCCTCTCGACGAGCGTCGCGGCTTCCTGGAAGAGCAGGCGCTCCGCCAGCTCCGGGGCGCGGTTCACAGGGGGTACCACACACGGAAGAGGACGAGGGTGATGACGATGCCGAGGGCGGCGCCGGCGGCCACCTCGAGAATGCTGTGGATGCCCGACTGGACCCTGCTCTGCGCGACCAGCACCGCCATGAAGAGGGCGATCGCCGAGATCGGCAGGGCGTAACCGGTGTTGGCGGCCACGAACGTCAGCGCGACCCAGGCGGCGAAGGCCACGGCGGCGTGCGCCGACGGCAGGCCGCCGCGAAAGGCCGTGCCGCGGTGGGTGAGCGCCTTCATGGCGATGGCCGCCATGATCACGATGACGAGAGCGATCACGGTGACGTCGATGGGCGAGCCGCGCAGCTTGCTGAGCACCGTGTACGGCACGCTCGTGATCTTGTCGTAGAAGACGAGATAGGCAACCGCGATGGCATTGACGGCGGCGATGAGGACGGCGCCCGCGGCCACGTCCTTGGCGATCTTGGCGCGCGGGTCCTCCTTGTCGGTCACCAGGTCCACCAGATGCTCGATGGCGGTGTTGAGCATCTCGGTGATGAGCACGAACGAGATCGCCACCAGCACGGCGACGACCTCGAGCCGCGTGAGCGCGAAGAAGAGGCTCCCCACCAGAACCAGACCTGCTAGCGCGAAGTGGATCCACATGTTGCGCTCGTAGCGCAGCGCGTGGACGATGCCGTCGAAGGCCCAGTTGAAGCTGTGGAGCAGGTTACCGCGGCGTTGCGACAACGAGAGCCTCCCACTCCACGAGCTCGAGGAGTTCGGCCTGTCGCAGGGCCATCTGCCCGGCGTCGGTCTCGTGATCGTAGCCCAGCAGGTGGAGGGCGCCGTGCACGAGTAGCACCGCGAGCTCGAGGGCCGGGGGCAGTGAGTCGGCGCGCGCCTGGCGCAGCGCCTGGCGCGTGCAGACGACGACGTCGCCCAGCAGGCGCGGTGGCCCGGCGGGGCCGCCTGCGGCGGCCGGGCCGGGCCCCTCCCCCGCATCCTCCAGCGGGAACGAGAGCACGTCGGTGACCTGGTCCTTGCCGCGGTGCTCGGCGTTGAGGGCGCGGATGCGGCGCTCGCCGACAAACTCGACGGACGACTCCGCGTTGTCTACGCCCTCCGCCTCGAGCACGCGCGCCACGAGCCGCGCGACGGCCTCCTCGTCGACGCTCACGCGCGTTCGGTTGAACACCTCGACGAGGTTCATGCGTCGCGCTCCGGCCGCGCCTGCCGGCCCGCGGGCTGACGCGTCTTCGCGGCCTCGGCCTTGTCGCCGTGGTCCTTGTACGCGTTGACGATGCGCTGCACCAGCTTGTGCCGTACCACGTCGTGGCCGTCGAACTGCGTGATGGCGATGCCCTCGATCTCCTCCAGGACCTCGGGCACCGTGACCAGCCCCGAGGTGCGGCTGTGCGGGAGATCGATCTGCGTCACGTCGCCGGTGACGACCATCTTGGCGCCGAAGCCGAGGCGCGTGAGGAACATCTTCATCTGCTCGGGCGACGTGTTCTGCGCCTCGTCGAGGATGATGAACGAGTCGTTGAGGGTGCGGCCGCGCATGAAGGCCAGCGGCGCGACCTCGATCTCGCCCTTCTCGATGAGGGTCGCGAGCTTCTCGCCGTCCATCATGTCGTAGAGCGCGTCGAAGAGTGGCCGGAAGTACGGGTCGACCTTCTCGGAGACGGTTCCCGGCAGGAACCCCAGGCTCTCCCCCGCCTCGACCGTCGGCCGCGTGAGGATGATGCGCCCGACCTGTTTCGAGAAGAAGGCGCTGACCGCCATGGCCGTGGCCAGATAGGTCTTGCCGGTGCCGGCCGGCCCGATGCCGAAGGTGATGGTGTTGGCGCGGATGGCGTCCACGTACAGCTTCTGATTGACGGTGCGCGGCCCGATCTGGCGGCCGCGGTGCGTCCACACGATGTCGCAGTACACCTCGGAGGGCTTGCCCGATGAGTTGACGGCGATGTCCATGAGCGCCTCGACCATGGCGGGGTTCACAGGCCGTCCGGAGCGGATCACCGTGAGCAGTTCGTCGAGGGCAGCGCGCGCCCTCCCGACGGCCTCGTCGGGACCCTCGAGGATGAGCACATCGCCGCGCAACGTGAGGGTGCAGTCGAGGCGGCGCTCGAGGATCTTGAGGTGTGCGTCTTGCTCCCCGGCGAGGGCCTGCGCGACGTTGTTGCCGTCCAGGTCGATGACCGTTCGCGTGACCTGTGTCACGGTCAGCCCTCCAGCTTCTCGCGCACGATGCCGCTCAGCTTCTTGCCGTCGGCACGGCCGGCGACCTCGGGCTTGAGCCACCCCATGACCTTGCCCATGTCCTTGGGCGTGACCGCGTCGGTGGTCGCGATGGCCTCGTCGACGAGTTCTTCCAGCTCGGCGTCGCCGAGCTCCTCGGGCATGTACGACTTGAGGAGATCTTCTTCGTACCGCTCCTGGTCGGCCAGGTCCTTGCGGCCTGCCTCCTCGTACAGCCCGATGGCCTCCGCGCGCCGCTTGCGCTCGCGCTTGAGCACGGCGAGCTCGTCGGCCTCGGTGGGCTCCTTGCGGCTGTCGATGCGCTCCTTTTTGAGCGCCGCGACGAACGACGAAAGGGCCTCTCGCAGCCGCTTGTCGCCCGCCTTCAGGGCCGCCTTGGAAGCGTCCTTGATGCGCTGCTCGATGACGCCGAGCTCTCTCATGCGATGCGTCCTTTCACTCCATCCTCGTGTTCTTCGCAGGCCACCGCGCAGACCAGGGTCCCCGGGCTCGCCGCACCGTCAAGGTAGTAACGGATGTACTCCGAACTGTACCCCCTCCACAGCCCGTCGCGGCGCTCTTCGACGAGGACCTCCGCCAGCCGCCCGAGCGCGGCGCGGCGCGCGGACCGGGCGGCCGCCTCGGCGGCCGCCAGCGCGCGCCCCATGCGCTCCTTGACGAGCGCGGCCGGCAGGGGCGGCAGCTCCGCTGCCGTCGTCCCCGGCCGAGAAGAGTAGGCGAACACGTGCGCGCGCCCGAACAGGCCGCTCTCGAGGGCCGCGAGCGTGCGCCCAAAAGCGGCGTCGTCCTCGGCCGGAAAGCCGACGATCACGTCCGTGCTGAGCATACAGTCGCCGAGACGCGCCTGCATGCGCGCGGCCGCCGAGGAGTACTGCGCGAACGTGGAGGGCCGACGCATGGCGGCGAGGACGGCGTCGTCGGCCGACTGCAGCGGCACGTGCAGATGACGCGCCACCCGGGGATGCGCGAGCGCCGTCAGCAGACGCTCGTCGAGGTGGCGCGGCTCCAGCGAGGAGAGGCGCAGGCGCGCCAGGTCCGGCAGATCGGCGAGCGCGAGGACGAGGTCCGGCAGGCGCAGCTCGCCGTCGCGCCAGGCGCCGAGGTCGATGCCGCTGAGCACGATCTCGCCACAGCCGCGGGCGAGGCCGGAGCGGGCGGCCGCGAGGGCGTCGCGCAGCGGCCTGCTGCGCGGCCGCCCGCGCACCAGCCTCACCACGCAGTAGCTGCAGCGCCCCGAGCATCCGTCCTGGACCTTGAGCACGAAGCGCGTGCGGGTGGCGGGCGTGCGGGCGGCGTCCTGCGGCGGCGATCCATCCGCAGCGCTCGCCGCCGCTACCGCCGCCCAGTCAGGCCGCGCCACCACCTCGACGCCGGGGCCGTCGAACTGCTCGGGGCGGAGCGCCGCGGCGCATCCCGCGACGATGACGCGCGTGCCGTCCCCCGCCATGCGCCGCACCAGCCGCCGCGACTTGCATTCCGCCTCGGCGGTCACGCAACAGGTGTGCACTACGACCACGTCGGCCCCGTCGCGGGCGCGCACCGGCCGCAGGCCGGCGGCCGCGAGCTCGGCGAGGGCCTCCTCCCCGTCCGCCTGGCTGACCTTGCAGCCCACAAAGGCGGTCGCGACCCTGGTCATGCGACCCTCGTGAGGTGCAGCATCAGCCACGTGCCGTCCTCGCGCCGGCTCGCCGTCTCGTAGTCGGGGAACGCGGCGGCGGCCTGCTCGCCCTGCTCCACGAGCAGCCCGGCGAGCAGCAGATGCGCGGGCCGCAGCTCGGGCGCGGCGCCGTTTTCCAGCGGCGCGAAGCGGCGCGCGAGCCGCAGGATGGGCTTGAGGGCGATGTTGGCGACCACGGTGTCGGCCGCCGGCAGCGCGTAGCCCGGCTCGGTGGCGTCGCCGACGAGGAACGTGGGCGAGAGCCCGTTGAGGGCCGCGTTGCCGGCCGCGGCGTGCACGGCGACGGGGTCGATGTCGACACCGCACACCGGCCAGAAACCGAGCCTCAGCGCCGCCAACGACACCACGCCGGAACCGCTGCCCAGGTCGAGCAGCGGCCCGCGCGGGATGACCTGGATCTCCTCGAGGCACTGGCGCGAGCTCGCATGACCACCGGTGCCGAAGGCGAGACCCGCCTCGACGACCACGTCGAGCAGATCGTCGCGGGCCGGGTACCAGGGCGGGCGCACGTAGAGCCGCCCGAGCACCCGCGGCTTGTGGAAGCGGCGCCACGCGTCCTCCCAGCCCGGGCGCTCGCGTGACACTTCGAGACTGCCGAGCGCCCCGAGCCGCGCAAGCGCCAGCACCGCGGGCTCCTCGACGTCGGCGCCTACCGCCAGCCAGAACGTCAGCGTGTCGCCGTCGTCGGCCTCCTGCCAGCCCGCCGGCTGCAGCGCACGGATGATGTCCACGGCCTCGGGGTGCGCGTAGTCCAGAGCAGCCGGGTCGGCGCCGCTCTCGTAGGCCGCGGCCCCCGACCAGTCGTCGAAGAGCTCTGCCCCCGAAGGGCCGGCCGCAGCGGCCGACTCAGCGGCCGCCGTGGCCGGCCGCAGCCGCAGCGTGTACCGCGTGTACTCCATTCGCGTCACTGGCGGAAGACGGCCCGCACCTTGTCGAGGAAGCTCTGGTCGGGCTCGTAGTTGGCGTCGCCGGTGAGCTCCGCGAACTGCTCGAGGACCTCGAGCTGCTCGGCGCTCAGGTGCCGGGGCACCTGCACGTTGACGACCACCTTGAGGTCGCCGCGCCCGTAGCCCTGCAGGGCCGGCACGCCCCTGTTGCGGTAGATCTTGGCTTCACCCGGCTGGGTCCCCGGACGCAGCTCGACCTCGATGTCGCCGTCGAACGCCGGCACGTAGGCGGTGGCGCCCAGCGCCGCCTCGACCATGGTGACGTCCAGCCGGTAGATGAGGTCGTCGCCGTCGCGCACGAAGTGCTCGTGCGGCTCCACCGAGATGGACACGTAGAGGTCGCCGGACCTGCCGCCCTGGACGCCGGCGCCACCCTCCCCCGTCAGACGCAGGCGCTGCCCGTCGGCGATGCCGGCCGGCACCTCCACGGTGACGGTGCGCGAGCCGCGCACGCGGCCGGTGCCGCGGCAGTCTTCGCAGGGATCGTTGACGATACTGCCACGGCCGCGGCACACGTTGCAGGTAGTGGTGCGCACGAACTGGCCGAAGCCGCCGAGGCTCGACACCTCGCGCATGCGGCCGCTGCCGTGGCACTGCGGGCAGGTGTCGCGTCCTGAGCCCGGGCGGGCGCCGCTCCCGCCGCAGGTCGCGCATTGAGCCTCGGCCTTGACCTCGACGTCTCGGGAGACGCCGAACACGGCCTCGGCGAACGTCATCTCCAGACCCACCTCGACGTCGTCGCCGCGCGGCGCCGGGGCGCTGCCGGTCGCGGCGCCCCACATCCCGCCGGCGTCGCGCAGCACGGAGTCGAACATGCCGCCGCCGAAGAAGATGTTGAAGAGATCGTTGAAGCCGACGTGCTCGAAGTCGGTCATGTGGCGGCCCTTGAGGCCGTCGAAGCCGTAGCGGTCGTAGGCCGCGCGCGTGTCGGCGTCGCTGAGGACCTCGTAGGCCTCGGCCGCCTCCTTGAACTGCGCCTCGCAGTCGGGATCGCCGGGGTTGACGTCCGGGTGGCACTCGCGGGCCAGCTTGCGGAAGGCCTTCTTGATCTCGCCCTGCCCGGCGTCGCGGGGCACGCCGAGCACGTCGTAGTAGTCGCGCTTCATGAGCGGAGGGAGGTCACGGGTTCACCAGATCTCTTCGAGGTACGTGCTCAGGCTGTCGGCGGTGGCGCGCACGGCGCCGATCACGCGCTGGTAGTCCATGCGCGTGGGGCCCAGCACGCTCACCGTGCCCAGGTTGCGGTTGGCGACGCCGTAGTTGGCCGCGACGAGCGAACACTCCTGCAGCGACGGAGGCGTCATCTCGTGGCCGATGCGCAGATAGACGCCGTCCTCGCGCAGCGCCTCGGAGAGCAGCTCCAGCAGATTGTAGCGCTGCTCCAGCATCTCGAGGACCTCGCTCAGATGGCCGGCGCCCTCGCGCGTCAGGTTGTCGAGCAGGCGCGAGGCGCCGCCAAGGTGCAGGCCCTTCACGTCGCCCGGGCCCAGCGTCTCGAAGGCTTGGCGCACGGTGTCGAGGAAAGCGCGTTCTTTAGGCCGCAGGTCGAGACTCTCGAAGGCCCCGGCCGCGCGGCGCGTGCCGAGCTGCGCGCCCACCAGACGCTCGTTCAGATACACGCGCGCGAACTCGGCGAGACCCTCGTCGACGGCCTCGGCGAGCGGGAAGATGCGCTTCGTGACCTGGCCGGAGGTGGTGATGATGACGACCATCACCAGGTGCGGCTGTAGCGAGAGGATCTCGATGTGGCGGACGATGGACGTGGTCACCGCCGGCGCCGACACGACGGCCAGCAGCTCCGTGACCCGGGACAGCGCCTCGGCGGTCTCGCGGAGTGCGTCGTCGATCTCGCTGCGGGCGCGGTCGCGCTCCACGGCCACAGACGGCGGCGCCTCGCGACGCTCGCCGAGGATGGTGTCGACGTAGTGCCGATACCCCACATCGGTGGGGACGCGCCCCGCCGACGTATGCCGGTGCGCAAGCATGCCCATATCTTCGAGATCGGCGAGGTCGTTGCGGATGGTCGAGGCCGCCACACCGAACGCGAAGTGTTCGCTGAGGTACTTCGAGCCGACGGGCGCGCCCGAGGCGATGTAGTCCTCGATGACGACCCGCAGCACCCGCTCCTGCCGTGGTGTGAGCGCCAAATCCAACCCCTTAAACGTCAATCGCGAAACAGGCGTACGCAAACCGCTCCGGCCACGTACCGCCCCTTTCGCGTCACCTGGATTGTACCACTGCGCAGGGAAACCATTCCAGCGCCGGCGAGCTGGCCGGCGGCGTCCGCATCGAGAATGGCGACGACCTCGGAGAGCGGCACGCGGTCGCCGCAGCGCGCCGCGAGCAGCAGGCGCTCGCGGGCGCGCGTGGCCGCGCCGAGGTCTTCGACCTCACGCGGCGGGCTCGCGCCCGCGGCCAGCGCCGACGCCCAGGCCGCGGGATCGGCGACGTTGGTCCAGCGCCGGGCGCCGACCGTGCTCACTGCGCCAGGGCCGAGGCCCAGGTATGGCCGGGCGCGCCAGTACGCCAGGTTGTGGCGCGCCTTGCGCCCCGGGAGGGCGAAGTTGCTCACCTCGTACCAGTCGTAGCCCGCGCGCGCGAGGACGCGCACGATGCGGCGGTAGAAGGCGGCGCCGGCGTCCTCGTCCCGCGAGTCTGCGGTGCGCGCCGCCAGCGGCGTGCCGGGGGCGAGACCGAGCTCGTACCACGAGATGTGAACCGGGCGCAGATCGAGAACGGCGGCGATGTCGGCCTCGAGGCCGGCCGCCGTCTGCCCGGGGATGCCCTGGATCAGGTCGAGGCTGAGGTTCGCGACCCCGGCGCGACGCAGGCGGCCGAACGCCTCGGCCGGGTCGGCCTGCGCCCGCCGCCCGAGCGCCTCGCGCAAGGCGGGCGCGAAGCTCTGCACGCCCAGCGAGACGCGGAGGCCGCGCGCCGCCCAGGCAGCGAACGCCTCGTCGACGTCCTCGGGATTGGCCTCGACGGTGATCTCGGCGGCAGGCGTGAGAAACGGCCGAAAGAGCTCGAGCAGCCGCTCGAGCCGGTCCGGCCCCAGCAGGCTCGGCGTGCCGCCGCCAACATACAGCGTGTGGAGGCGGCGCACGTCGTGCGCCGTGCGCTCCCGTTCCCACTCGGCGGCGACGCCGGCGACGAAGTGGTCCAGTTCTCCAGGGTCGGGAGCGTCGCCGACCGCCGCCGAGACGAAGTCGCAGTAGTCGCACTTCGCCCGGCAGAACGGCACATGCACGTAGACGTGGCGCACAGGGCCGCTGAAGGCGGCGGAGGAGGCGGCAGACGCGGGCGCCTGCGGCGCCTCTCGCCGCCGCCGGCCGGCGGCCATCAGTGATCCTTGTCGCCCGGCTCGAGCTCGAGCACGGCGAGGAAGGCCTCCTGCGGCACCTCGATGGTGCCGATCTGCTTCATGCGCTTCTTGCCCTTCTTCTGCTTCTCGAGAAGCTTGCGCTTGCGGCTGATGTCGCCGCCGTAGCACTTGGCGATCACGTCCTTGCGCATCGCCTTGACCGTCTCACGGGCCACGACTCGGCTGCCGATGGCGGCCTGCACCGCGACCTCGAACATCTGCCGCGGGATCTTCTGGCGCAGCTTGGTCACCAGCGCCTTGCCGCGCAGGTGCGCGCGCTCGCGCGGGACGATGAGCGAGAGCGCATCGACCGAATCGCCGGCCAGCAGGATGTCGAGCTTCACAAGATCGCCCTTCCGGTAGCCGTGGAACTCGTAGTCCAGCGACGCGTAGCCACGAGTGCGCGTCTTGAGCTGGTCGAAGAAGTCGAGCACGATCTCGCCGAGCGGCAGCCGGTAGTGCATCTCGACGCGCTGCGGCGAGAGGTACTTCATGTCGACGAAGTCGGCGCGGCGCCCCTGGCACAGTTCCATGATCGTGCCGACGAACTCGGTGGGCACGAGGATGCTGGCGGCGACGAAGGGCTCTTCGACACGTTCGATGTGCGTGGCCTCGGGCATCTGCGCGGGGTTGCGCACGACGGTCATCGAGCCGTCGGTGAGGTAGGCGTGGTACTCGACGTTGGGCATGGTCGTGAGCAGCTCGAGGTCGTACTCGCGCTCGAGCCGCTCGCGCACGATGTCCATGTGCAGCAGACCGAGGAAGCCGCAGCGAAAGCCGAAGCCGAGGGCGTTCGAGCTCTCGGGCTCGTACATCAGGGCCGCGTCGTTGAGCTTGAGCTTCTCGAGGGCGTCGCGCAGCTCCTCGAACTTGTCGCCCTCGGTCGGGAAGAGCCCGGTGAAGACCATCGGCTGCACGACCTTATAACCCGGCAGGCCTTCGGCGGCCGGCCGCCGTTTGTCGATGATGGTGTCGCCGACGCGCACCTGGGCCACATCCTTGACACCGGTGATGATGTAGCCCACCTCGCCGGTCTCGAGGCGCTCCGTGGGCTTCATCTCGGGGCCGAAGTAGCCCAGCTCCTCGATCTCGGCCTCCTGATCGGTGCCCATCATCTTGACGACCTCGCGGCGAAAGAAGCTGCCGTCCACCACGCGCACGTAGGCGATGACGCCGCGGTACTGGTCGTACTCGCTGTCGAAGATGAGGGCTCGGGCCGGCGCCGCGGGATCGCCCACCGGCGGCGGCGTGCGCGCCACCACGGCCTCGAGCACGTCCTCCACACCCTCTCCCGTCTTGGCGGACACGATGAGGAT
>Ga0209386_1000691_pt1 | contig 15629 bp, 15 predicted proteins | sample NGEPertwo_FD_184510 | JGI IMG/M metagenome (GOLD analysis project Ga0209386, IMG submission 184510) | Arctic peat soil microbial communities from the Barrow Environmental Observatory site, Barrow, Alaska, USA - NGEE Permafrost154B-two... | ecosystem: Environmental > Terrestrial > Soil > Wetlands...
TAGTGGAGTTAGCTTTTCAAAATCCCAAATTTCTTCGTTACAGAGACCAATTTGGCTTAAATCAAGGTGTTGAGACTTGATTTATATCCACTGTGCAAGTAAGGGTTTTATTTTTAATGTGCAAGTCTCTTCCCCTGAGCCACCATATATCGAAGAGTATTGAAATAAACGTTTGTCGACAACACACGGTAAATTATGTCCCACCATGGGGATACTTCCTACAGTGCAACCAGTGATTTTTTCAACTTCTTTTGCCCCAGCTAGCTTTACCTTGTTGCATCCTAAAATGCTTGCAACTTCATTAAAATCAATGTGATCCCTGTCCCCGGACATAATTAGCGCGAAGAAACCCTTGTCTGTCTTCAGTATTAGTGTCGGGGCAGTTTGACCGATGGTTATCCCAAAGTACGTTGCACCCTCCTGTGCAGTATGGATCGGAACCTTATGGTCTATTATTTCAAATAAAACGTTGTTTTCTTGAAATAATACTTTTAAATTTTCCAACAGCAATTTCCTCCATTTATCTTTATTTCACTCCTTGAGTCCGATAACGGTGATTATGTTCAGTTGCGAAAATACGATTTCCTCATATTCAGCCAGATCCGCCTATGGGCGACGGTTTAGCTGTTTTCATTTGTCTAATTTAAGCCCCTGAAAAGCGTGTTTTTACTTGAAAGGTCAAAGTCCTGTTTTCTCAAGTTTGCTTCATTTTTCTATAGTGGGGTACGGCAACGATTCGTGTAAAAAACAGCCACAATACATTATTTATGATGAACTATAAGGCAAAAATAGAACTCTGTTTTGTGGTTACTATAACTTAAATATGAGCATATCGATGGCTCTCGCAGAACGTATTATTCAGATAACCTTAAAAATTATCAATTTATTTAAGACACGACACCTTACTTCTCACCATTATGCAAAGTATCGGTAAGTTTGTGCTTAATGTTTTTCTAAATTAAAGGAGAGGTATTCCTATGTTCAAAAACCTGTTAAATTTGAAAAATCGTATTCAGAGTCTGAATAATATGGTTGAATATGATATTGAACCATACAGAAAGATTCTAGTACAAATTAACAAAATAAAACTAGACGCTTCAAGCGACAAGGCGCTTAAAGAAATGTCTAGAGAACTAATGAATCGTGCATGTCATGGAGACACATCTGAAAATCTCCTAGTAGATGCCTTTGCACTTGGGGTTCTGTCCACATATCGTCCAAAAGTTCAATAGCGATTCAGGCTACCCATTAAGCTAGGAATTCTCCGAGTTTGTTAAGCAACAGGTCAATTTTCAGTGGTTCTCTCTGACCAGTTAGATTGAACCTTCCCCCAAGATTGATATGTTGCCATGCGATAGGCGATACTATCTTAATTTGCAGATCAATAATGTCAGTGTACCTCCCCATAAAACTGTGTTTCTTGTTGTGTGATAGTAGTCAAGAAGCCTCTGTATTCATCATCATATTGTAATGAGCACCATGTCCAGTCTTTTCAAAAACCTTCTTAAACACATCAAAGTATTTGTCCATTATATCCGCATAGCTGTCCACAAATAAATCATCTGGAATACAATGTGATCCATCGTTTATCTATTAAAGATGCGGCTGTTGTTGCACGAGGTACCGCAGTCGGCGTTGGTCTTCTTTGCACAACTTATAACAACTGTGCTCTTTCATACAAAGATGTTTTTGGAAGCACAGATAATATCCATTACTAAATTAAACCACTAAAAGAGCCGTGGGACTTGCACTGTTTTGTACAAGCCCCGCGGCTCTTTTTACAATACCTTAAATTATGTTAGTTATGGAAAAGATTGCACAAACACACACAAAAAAGCCAACACCTAAAGATGCAAAGGCAAACTTCTTTTGCTGATTATCATAATATTCTTTTGCACTTATGACTCCTTTAGTCCTAAGCAAGACAACAAAAGTGGCAGACCTATTTTTAACCCATATATGCTTGATACTGCAAAAACTGTTGCAAATAGTAAACTGGTCAATTTTAATATTTCCATAAAATTACCCCTTTCAAAAAAGCGATTTAAAAAACTCGTATTGTATTTTTTCTGCCCTGGCTCGTCAACATCAACTCGATGCATTAAGCTTTTAACAATACTAAACTGCTTTGAGGTCTCTTTAATAACTACAAGTTCCATCTTTTTGGGCAACATAGGAAGGTCTTCTAAATTCCAAATTTTATATTTATCAAATTAATTGAGCATTTTTAGTAATGTATTATAAATAATTAAACAAATAAAAACTATTTCGCTTTAATATTTCTATATTATTTATCCCTAGGACTACAGTCTAGTAAAATAGGACAAGTGCTCTATAGAAGTTCTCTGACCCACTTGGCGACGATGAAATTAGGGTTCGTGTTTTTTTGTTTTTCTATGGTTAAGGCTTCTTTTACAGAAGACACCTCCGGTGGAAAGTAAAGTGCTTTGCCAAGTTCAAGACGGCCGCCAATCTTCCATTGACGAATTTCAGTTTCCGTGTAAAACCGTGCGTGTTTAAAGATAGATTTGGGTTTTGCCTGAGCCTCCTTGCGATAGAACTCACTCCAGGAAGAATCTCCCGTAATAACGCCCATGACTAAACATCCGTTGGGCTCTAAATGCTCAAATAAGCTTGCTAAAATTTTCTCAGGATTTGGAATAAACTCAAAAGCGCTCATCGAAATAATCCCTTGATATTGCTCGAGTTGATCCATTATTTGAGTAATATCGGCGTTGAGCCACTTCACTTGATAGCCTAGGTTGGTTATCTTTTCTCGAGCTCGTGCCATCATTTCTGCAGATATATCCACTGCTGTGGTCTGATACCCCTGTTCCGCTAACTGCGTGGTGTATTGTCCGGTTCCACATCCAATTTCTAAGATCTTGGGACCCGAGGGTTGAAAGAGCTGAAACGCCAGTTCCCGCTCGACTTGATCGGCCACTCGTCCTATGTCTGTTTCGTACCATCTGTCATAACCCCCAGCGATTGGATCAAATAATTCAATAGACATGTTCATGACTCCCCCTTCAGTTGTTTCTCTTTCCCTCTATAGTCCACCACAGCACATCTCACTCATAACCGATTTTAACCCATGCGCTACAGCGAAGTCTATGGTTTCATCAAGTGGAAAGGCCAGCGTATTAATTCCCGCCATGATGAGTCCTCTCTCCAACCAAGCCTTTTGGGCATAGGGCCTAGCACAACCAAAGCTCAGTTTCAGGGCAGGATTCCAGAGCCGAGTTTGAGCGGTGATTCTGATGATCTCAGCGGCATCGGGTCCAAGGACTCCGCCCATCGGTGTCTTCGGCACAGGTCGTAAAGCTACTAACACCAACGTTGCCAAGGAATAGTCACTGAGCGTTTGAATAAGGGCTTCTTCTTCTATGATTTTGCCGTAGTTTAAGCCAATCACCACATGCGGGACAACCTCCAAACCCTCGGCCAGCAGAATTTCTAAAGTCTCTCTAAACGCCCTAGGCTGACAGTCAAGATGATAAACCCTTTGAATTGTCGCGGTATCACCGATCATATCTAGGAAAACTTTATCGACTCCCGCACGTTTCAACCCAACGGCTGTTTCCTTGTCTGCTAAGCCGGTATGCACATGAATCGTAAAGTCTAGGGATTTCAGGTAAGCTAATGCTGAAAAAAAAGTTTTGAGGGGAACCTGACCCGCTGAGTTACACCCGCCCGTGATCAGCAGCCCTGTCACGCCTTTTTCCCGCAGCATTGTTCCCAGTTCCTGCAGCTTTTCGGGGGTTGGGGCTGGTATCATTCCCTTCAACATGGTTGCCTGACAATGGTCACATTGCAGAGCACAAGCCTCTCCGGTGATGCTCACATTGAGGAAGCGTCCTGAGTTACTGAAATGCTTACCCTCATAGTGCTTGCCGCCGGGAACTGCAAAGTGGATGATATCCGGGAAGGTTTTCCGGCGCAAGTTCCAGGCTTCAGTGAGTAACTTCGGTAAACTCGGACTTTGATTAAATTCCTCCCAGCCTTCGTCGCAAATCACAATGATTTAACCCCTTCCATGAGTCCGGAGTAGAGTTCCCCCCTTATCTGCTCCACATCTTGTAAGTTGGGAACAAACGGATAATTGGCGAGGGTAGTTCCTGGGCGTTCATTGCCATAGGGACGATTACAGGCAGTTTCTCCATCATGCCCGGGACAACCGGACGTGCGGAAAGGTTGGCCAGAAGCGACAAAAGCTTGGACCTCCATCCCGAAATCACTAAGTTGTTCGGAACGATTAAAGCTCATAATTTTGGCACTCGTAATATCGTTCATAATAAGATAGCGGGCTAATTGCATACGGCGGTATTGACCAAGGGACGGTGCCGCTTTCTCGGCCAGAGCACTGCCTGGTTCGGGATAGAACGAAAATAGATGAACCACCGCGCCTAAATCGTGGACCTGCTGAAAAGCCGTGACCATCTCTTGTTCGCTTTCTCCTAAGCCGACAATCAGATGAACGCTGATATGTCCGGGTCCAAAAACAGCAACACCCTTTCTTAAAATATTCCAGTAATGATCCCATTGATGAGGGCCTCGTACGCCTTTGCCTCGGTATTTTTGGAATAGTTCCGGGGTTGCTGCGTCAATCGACACGCCCAGTTGATCGGCACCTGCCTCCTTAAATTTTTGCAGGTCTTCAAGCTTGTGAATCAACGTCGGGGCACAAAGAATACTGATCGGCAAATTCACTTCGCGATGTAGTCGGGTGACAAGCTTTAACGAATCCTCAGTGGCGCGCATATGAGTAATCATGGAGAGGCAAATTCGTTTCAAAGAATTTTGATGTTGTTTCGCCCGTTCTAAGATGAGATCAAAGGAGTACGTGGGCCAAGCAACGCGGATGAACGTCGTCCCTTTGGTGACTTCTGAACGCTTTTGTTCCAAGCCACAATAACCGCAGCGTCCCTGACAACCTTCTTGATAAGTCAGGAGTAAATTCAAGCAGGTGAGCTTGGCATTACGATAGAATTGACCGCCCTTTAAACCGAGTGTCATTGCTGCCGCAAGACTCGTTTGAATAACTTCCGGACTCTCTAAGCCTTGGTCCTCCATATCTTGGGTAAGTTCACCTTGGGCAGAATCAGCGTGAGTGTTAGACATTACAAGCCGCCTCCCTCTTCAGCTCCAGCTCTAACCAAACTTTGAGCTGCTCAACCGTCATCAACAATTGTTCTTCGGAGGAATTGCGTTCTATCTTAAAGAGCCAACCTCGCCCATAGGGATCTTGATTAATTAAGCGCGAGTCTTTCAGCACCTCCGCGTTCACGGCACAAATTTTCCCTGTCTGGGGAGCATAAAAACGCCCGACCCATTTTCCCGTTTCCAGCGAACCTACGGCCTCTCCTAGCTTCACCTGAGTACCCGATTCTGGCAAATTCAAGTACAAAATATCCCCTCTGGTGTACTGCCCATAATCGGTTAAGCCGATCGCCATCGTAGTTCCTTCTCTTTTGAGCCACTGATGGTGTTTATCATAGAGTAAATCTTCTGGAAAATTCCACTCTCCAACCAACATATCCTCACCCTCTTTCTGTTGATCGTATTCTATTCTTCCAAGGAGCGCCACAGTAACTCAGTAACGTCTAAGACTTCAAGCGGTAATTTTTCCTGTCTTGCTGCCATTTGTAACGTCTGGACACATTGCTGGCACGCAGAGGTTAATATAGTTGCTCCCGTTGCCACTGCTTCGCGGACCCTTTTCACCGCAATCGTTTGACTTAAATCCTTATCGACAGCCGCCAGATTTCCGCCGCCACCGCAGCAGTCCGCCATTTCTCGGCGATGAGGCATTTCTACAAAGTCAATCCCCTCTATGGCCTGTAATAGTTCCCTAGGCTCGTCATAGATCCCACTGTTACGGCCTAAATCGCAGGGGTCGTGATAGGTGACGGTTTCATCTAAATTGCCAGGCACTAATTGCTTTTGTCGGATTAATCGAGCCATATACTGGGTCGCATGGAGCACCTCAAAGCCAAGGTCTTCACCAAGAATCGTGGGATATTCATGGGTCCAAGTATGGTAACAGGAGGCACAGCCGGTGATTAAGGTTTTGACGCCGAGAGCGCGTACCTTTTCCAGATTGTGTTGGGCTAATTCAGTGACTTGTCGAGAGTTTCCCGAAGCGATCAGGGGAAATCCGCAGCACCATTCGTCACTTCCTAGAACGGTATAGTTCACGCCTGCTCGGTCTAATAAGCTGACAATACTTTCAGAAATCCCCACCGACATTGGGTAAAAGGAAGACACACAGCCTACAAAGTAGGCCACCTCACTGCCAGCTTTTGAGACTTCTACTTCAACCTCATCGAGGTCTTCCACCCAGTCCAGGCGGGCTTCATTGGGGAATGTACTGATATTGTGGGTCGTTTTAAGTTGCACAGCCATCTGTTTCAAGTTGGGATGCTCCATGCCTCGAGCCCTTAAATCTTCTCGCAGATTCAGCCAGAGCTCACGGGTATTAATCCCCGCGGCACATATTTCCGCACATTTACCACACAGTGTACATTCCTGCAAACGCTGGGCATATTGGTTGGTGGCTTTTTTCTCTTTATGCTTCAGGAAGACTTCTTTGGCTAAAGCAATCTTTGCTCGTGGTGCAGAGGATTCCCAACCAATTTCTCGGTAGACGGGACAGACACTTCGACAACTACCGCAGCTTCCGCAGATATAACTGGTTTTGGCTATTTGCGTATGAAGTTCTTCACTAGTTTTCATTGTCCTTTTCCCCCTTTTAGGACTTTAAGGACCAACGGTCGAAAAAAACCAAGCATGAGCATCGCAAAACCAAACACATAGCTGTTCAAAATAATATTCGGGGGTTTGTAACCCTTGCCGGGATTGAGCAGTGCGTGGGGATCGACTGCGTGTTTGCGCTGGAGGCGACGGTCTCTTTCTTCTTTGTCATATATTTTCCCCAAATAGGGCGTATTCCAAAAGCCAATGACGTAGGGTTTACCACCCAAGCTGTTTCCCAACTTATAAAGGTTGTTGGTGAAGCTAAGATCGACGACGTAACGGATTAAGTTTAGTTCATCAGAGGGATAAAGAACCATCACCAAGGCCATGTCCGGAGACACGAGATGGGCATACGTTACGCACAAGGTATTGGTCTTCTGACCCAATTGTCTTAACCGCTCATAAAAGGTCGCAAATTGGCTGACTGGTAGTGTCATCTCTGCCGCTAGGAGGGAAGGCTGGGTTTGTTCTAGCCGAAGAGATTTAAACCGATCAGCCCATTCCTCGGCGCCTACCCCCGCAGCCAGTAAAGTCCCGCCTAAGAGTTTCACCTGGCTTGTGATCTGAGCAATCGCGTTATCCACGTCACCCCTCTTGCCCTCGAAATCAATTTCTAAGCTGTACTTTCCTGGGGGAATCTCATGAGCGTAGCCAGCCTTCTGAAGCGTCATAATGAATTCCGGACTACTAAAATGAACATTGTACAGCGAAGTAAAATGCTCTCCACCCACCCAGGACATCAGCGCACCGGTATCCGTTTCATTGTTAAAGACGGCGAGTAAGTGTTCCTCTTTTTCTGGAACGTCACGCACCAATAACTTAATTTCTGTAATAATTCCCCGGGTTCCTTCAGTGCCCATCAAGTCCTTCAATTGTAAGTCTGATGGCTCAGTTGCCTGTGCTAATTCCACGATATCTCCAGCGGCCGTCACACTCCGTATAGCTATCACTTGATCGTGAACTGAGCCATATAGGACAGAACCGATGCCTAACCCCCCCATGGAAATCCATCCTCCGATGGTAGCGGAAGGGGCGCTACTGGGGCAAGAACAAACTGCACAGCCCCGCTGTCGCAAGCCGTCATCGAGGTCTTTCCAAGTCATCCCTGCTTTGACCCACACCATTTTCCGATCGTTCACCTGGTCTAGCTCAATGTCTGAAAATCCTTGAAGGCGATTTGTGTCGATCACTATCCCACTCTTCATTGGAATGCAATTAAAATAGGCTGTCGAGCCTCCGCCCCGCACTGTGACGGGTATTTTGCCTTGCTGTGCCCACTTGATTACACTCGAAATTTCTTCTGCTGAGATGGGCTGAACCACGGCTTTGGGTAGGGGATTTGTGAGTAAGTGAACCAAAATAGCCGGGACATAGGCGACATCTCTCGTATAGGGAGCCAGTTCAAAAGGGTCCGTTGTGGCCCTTTTTTCCCCGCATATTTTTTGTAGAGCCTCTTCCATGACTTACCCCTCCTTACCGGGGACATTTTTGGCGATTTCTCCCATAATCCACTCTGCGACTTTCGCCCCATCCATAAGCTTTCCTAAGTCTTCCTGTAAATTGCTTGGTTCAATTAACGCAATCCAACCCTCGCCATAGCAATCCTCGTTCATCTTTTGCGGCTCATGCAATAACACTTTATTGGCCTCGATGATCTTACCGGCTAGGGGAACTTCGATACGCCCCGCCCACTTCCCGGACTGCATAGAGCTGAGAAGCTTACCGACTATGACGTCTTTACCGACTTTGGGTAGTTTAACAAACGAGATATTTCCCGCCAATTTCTGAGCAAAATCATTCATTCCGACTCTCACTAAATTACCCTCTACTTTTACCCAGGCATGGTCCTCCGTATAGTAGAGGTCATCTGGTAAATTGTAGCCTTCAATTATTGCCATACTTTCCACCTCCATTATGGTTGTGCATGATAGGAGCTTCGGACTAAGGGGCCACATTCCACTTTTTCAAAGCCGTGCTCCAGTGCCTGTTCCCTATACCAAGTAAACATATCTGGAGAAATGTAGCCCATGACGGGCAGGTGCTTCGGCGTCGGTTGTAAGTATTGACCGATGGTCAGGTAATTACAACCTGCGGCGCGCAAGTCCTCCAGCACAAGACAAACTTCCCGTGTTGTCTCTCCAAAGCCCACCATTAAGCCACTTTTCGTTTTGATTGTCGGATCCAGTCTTTTCACCTCTGCCAGAACCTTCAACGAGCGCTCATAATTTGCCCCCGGCTGCACGTAAGGATAAAGATTGGGCACCGTCTCGATATTGTGACCGATGACGTCCGGTTTCACGGCAACAATCGTTGCCAGTGCTTGCACTGAGCCCGCAAAATCAGGGATCAACAGTTCAACACTTGTTTTGGGCGTCTTTTGGCGCAAGACCCGAACAACTCGGGCAAACGCCTCTGCTCCCCCGTCTGATAAATCATCGCGCGTCACCGAGGTGATGACAGCATGTTTAAGGTGAAGGGTTTTGACGGTTTCCGCCAAAGCGTCCGCTTCTGCCGGATCAGGAAGACAGGGGATTCCTTTGGTTACTGCACAGAAACGACAGCCCCTCGTGCAAACGTCACCGAGAATCATAAATGAGGCGGTGCCTAACGTGAAGCATTCTGCTGCGTTAGGACAGCAGGCTCCCTCACAAACTGTATGCAAGCGACCCTTTGCCAAAACCCCTTCCATCTCTTCCATCACACCAGCCTGAGGAGCGTGAACCGTTAACCAACTCGGTCGGAAAACCTTTGCTTCCAGGCCGTCAGCAGCGATTAATCGCTCCACATCTTGAGAGGGAGGTCGAATTTCCCATTGAAAGAGCGCACACATTTGTTCAATAACCCTATTTTTTACCTCTGAAAGAGGAATCGAGTGGTTCAGTTCTTCTGTCATTGACGTCATTTCCACGCCGGGAAGGCCGCAAGGGATAATGGTCTTAAAGTGAGATAAGTCAGGATTAACATTCAGCGCAAAGCCATGAATGGTCACCCAATGAGACACCCCTATGCCCAGGCTGGCAATTTTCTTCTCCCCTACCCAGACACCGGGGAAACCAGCCCGTCGATCCGCTTTAATGTCAAAGGTCGCCAGCGTTCTGATCAGCATTTCCTCTAATTTATGAACCAACAAATGAACGTCTTTATCGTATTCATGGAGATCTAGAATGGGATAGCCTACCAGTTGGCCTGGACCGTGATAAGTAACATCTCCCCCTCTTTCAATCTGGAAAGTCTGGAATTCATGCACAGCGAGCCAATCTTCGCCCACCAAGATATGGTCACTGCGACTGTCTTTCCCCAACGTGATGGTGGGAGGGTGTTCGACCAAAATAAAGCTATCCGAAATCTGACCCTTGATCCTGAGATCTTGTAACTGCTTCTGAAATTGCCAAACGAGTTTATAGTCTACCTTACCGAGGTCAAGAAGATACGTCGGATGAAAACTCACCATCGGATATCCCCGCTTTCTTAAACTTCAAACGCTTTGATGCAAGCACGAACTTTTGTTACGGTATAAGCCATGGCCGAACCGCCTCCAAAAGCGACAGCGACTCCCGCTGCCTCCAGCACTTGATCACCCGAGGCTCCAGCATTCATGGCATTATAGACGTGAGCGGCAATACAGTACTCGCATTTGCCGTAAATTGAGACGGCTACCGCCATTAACTCTTTTTCCATGATTGATAATTCGCCTTCGCAAAAGACTGGCGCCATGAGGCTTTCAAAGCCAATTGCCAGTTCAGGTGCTTCTTCTTTCAACGCTTCCAACCCACCGGAAAATGCCTCCAATAGTTCGTGGGGAGATTCGTTCCCACCGGTTGGGATGACCAGGTCTTCCATTTCATGGGGTTCTAATTCGAACCAAGGATAAGGATTTTCCAACATTTCTTTCAGACGACCCAAGAACTCTGCAGCCAGTGAACCATCGATGATCCGGTGATCCAAGGAAAGGCTCAGCTTCATTAGATGCCTGTTTTCTAAACGTCCGTTAACCATGATCGGTTTTCGTTTAATGGCCCCAACGCCGAGAATTGCGGTTTCTGGCCGATTAATAATGGGCGTGAACCCTTCTACACCATAGGATCCCAGATTGGTAATCGTGAAAGTCCCTTGTTCGATTTCATCCGGATTAAGTTCAGAATCACGGGCTCGCGTGGCTAGGTCTTTAATTTTAGCGGAAATCTGCTCCAAGGTCAGCATGGGAACATTTTTCAGATTTGGAACGACCAAGCCTTCTTCTAAGGCAACGGCCACCCCAACATTGACCGTAATGGGTATTTCAATTTCCTCTGCCGTGCTCCGTGAGTTCACAAGTGGAAATTCTAATAACGCCTGGCCTGTAAACTTGACGAGGAAATCCGTGTAGGAGAATTTAACTCGTTTCTCGCTACCCAATGCATTTAATTGCTCCCGCACATCTTTCAGAGCACTTAAATCCACATCTTCCATGAGGGTGACATGGGCAGCCTCTTTCCGACTCTTACTCATGCGATCTGCGATGACACCGCGCATGCTCATGGGATCAATGGGACGTAATTCAGAGTTGGTCTCCCCTTTGGACTGAGCAAGGTACGTTAAGATGTCCGCTTCGACAACTTTGCCATTGGGGCCGCTACCATTTATTAAGCCAAGATCAACGCCTTCTTTGTCCGCGAGTTTGGCAGCACGCGGCGATATCTTGCCAGTACCAGCAAAAATTGCAAACGGTTTAACAGGTTTTGTCTCTTTTTTCTTCCCTTCGTCACTGCCTCCGCCGGCGAGTGCTGCTTCTAAAACACTTAACGCTTCAGCCACGGCGGCTTCTAAAGAAGCCTTCTCTTCCCCAGCTTCCGCCAAAATAGCGAGTGGAACGGAGATTGGGTAACTCGAACCCTGAGCACCAATAATCTTATAAAGTACGCCAGCATAAGGTGACTCAACTTTAATGTTGACTTTTTCCGTCATCACTTCTAAGAGCGATTCTCCCAAGGCAACCGTCTCCCCTTCGTTCTTGAGCCAGCTGACTATTTTTCCTTTTTTCATGGTTAAGCCTAATTTAGGCATCAGCATAATAAGTGCCATTATTCTTTACCTCCTATTTACTACTGGTTGCTCAAATATTTAAGCAACATTAATGATTTATAAAGATCCCTTTTTCCGTCGCCCGTTTTAAGGTACTTTTGTAATCGACCACAAACGGTCCGGTCTGCACTAATTCTATTTCGGCACGGTCTTCTGGACCGACAAGAATCTCCCGTTCTCCATCGACTGCTATGACACATGGGACATGACGTACCGCGACTTTCTGACCGGGGCTCATGACTTCGTATAAACGAACTGGAACCGATCGAATAAGACCAGGTGCTACTGCCGCTTTTACGTGGATGATAGAGTCTTGGTTTGAAGCGGGCGTTTGATCTGCACTTTCTGCGATGATTAGGTTGATCCCCTTGGCTTCTCGTATATTGATGGGATGGAGGGCACCAACGATTGCGGCAATACCAATATTAAAAGGCTCACCGCACGTAGCCACAATCTGCCGGATCTTACCAATATCCCAAATGGCCTTGGAACCAACGAACTGCTCATCGAGCACCACAGCATCTATTAAGGCTATATCCACCGCTTTACCGTTGATATAGATGATTAGCTTTTTGGTTTGAATCTGAGAGAATTCTTTCTCTACTGCGCCGGTTGCCACGAGTCCGGCTGCTAAGCCTGCGATGGTACCTTCCACCATAACCGAGAAAACATTATTAGTGCCTGTGGAAACAGGCATGATAGGAACCTCCCCGGCTCCTTTAGCAACCACCCGGTTCGTTCCGTCACCCCCGAGGGTGACCAAGCACTTAACGCCTAATTCTGCCATTTTAGCGGCTGCCAACTGAGAATCCTCTTGATTGGCCTTGCACTCCATGGGTAAGAGCTTTACCTCCATGGTTAATTGATGCTCACCGCAGAAGGCATCTAAAGCTCGATCGTAGAAGCCAAAATATTCCGGCATTATCCAGACCTTTTTAACCCCTGTCGCTTGAAGACCCAGCAAGATTCTACGGATTAAATTCACTTTTTCCTGATTATCAAAGACCGTGGCGTGAGCCACCAAACGTCGGATGTCTTTTCCTGAGGCGGGATTGGCAATAATTCCTGCAATCATACGTTTCCTCCTACCCAATAATTAAGGCCTATGAAAGAAAATAGCCAGTCAAAGATGCCAAGGATATTTTGCGTCAGACAAGGAGGGATTTCTCCAGAGGTCGGATAACAGAGATCAGAAAGGGAATACAACGATCTGACACATCGGGCTTCTGACCTCTGACTTCTGTAGAGGTGCACATGCCGACGCAGTATGGTACGAAATAAACTAGCATACTGACTGGTTATTTTCTTGAATGGGCCTTAGGGGCGGCCGAACGACCGGCCGCCCTTCTCGGAGAAAGATTTAGTCCTACGATAGTTTCTAGAAAAAGGATTTCACAGCTGCGACAATTTTTGCCTCATCTGGAATATAGGCTGCTTCTAACACCGCTGAGAAAGGAATCGGTGCAAAGGGTGCTCCAATCCTTTTAATCGGCGCATCGAGGAAATCAAACGCCTCTTCCGCAACCATTGCTGCGACTTCTCCCCCAAATCCGCCCTGTTTGACAGCTTCATGAACAATCAGGAGTTTTCCAGTTTTCTCGATGGATTTATATAACGTCTCCTTGTCAAAGGGTACCAGGGTACGGGGATCAACCACTTCTGCTTCGATTCCTTGTTGAGCTAAGGTTTTCGCAGCGGCTAGCGCTGTATGAAGCATACTAGAATACGCGAAGATCGTGACATCTTTTCCTTCTCGCTTGATGTCCGCTTTTCCAATTGGAATCGTATACTCGCCTTCAGGCACTTCTCCCGTAACACCGTAGAGGCCTTTATGCTCTAAGAATACGACTGGATTATCATCACGGATGGCAGCTTTCAATAAACCTTTCGCATCGGCTGCCGTCGAAGGCATGATGACTTTAAGTCCTGGAACGTGGCAAACCCATGCTTCCATGCTTTGAGAATGTTGGGCAGCGCCAGAAAATCCGCCCCCACAGGCCAGTCTTAACGTCATCGGTACCTTAGCTTTGCCACCAAACATATAGCGTATCTTGGCACCTTGGTTAAATAGCTCATCGAGACAGACCCCTAAAAAGTCGGCAAACATGATCTCTGGAACGGGACGTAACCCTGCGACTGCAGCCCCTACGCACGAACCCACAATTGCAGTCTCCGAGAGCGATGAATCGATCACTCTTTCGCCGCCAAATTTATCAAAAAGCCCTGTTGTTACTCCGAAACACCCGCCGAAGGCTCCAACATCTTCACCTAATATATAAACTTTCTCATCCCGAAGCATTTCTTCCTCGAGGGCCTCATTAATTGCTTGGGAATATGTCTTTTCTGCCATAATAATCTCACCCCTTCAAATTCCTTAGTCGCTGTATACATCCGTCGTTAGTTCACTAAGCTCAGGCAGAGGACTCTTGTGAGCATATTCAACCGCCTCAATAATAACCTTTGCAACCTCAGTGTCAATTTGCTGGATTTCCGCTTCTGTGGCCATCTTCATTTCTTGTAAACGTTGGGAGAAACGTGGTAACGGATCTTTCGCTTTCCAGGCGTTCAATTCTTCATCGGTCCGGTAGACGCAGGCATCCCCTTCGAAATGGCCATGCTGTCGATAAGTCTTACATTCAATCAAGATGGGTCCGCCACCAGCACGAGCACGCTTGATCGCTTCTTCCGCTGCTTCGTAGACTGCCATAACGTCATTGCCGTCAACGACGATACCTGGCATTCCGTAAGCCGCAGCACGGTCTGCTATGTCTGTGATGTTGGAATGTCGTTTAAAACTCATGGAAATACCGTACCCATTATTTTCATTGATGAATACCACTGGCAATTTCTGGACACTTGCCATGTTCAAGGACTCATGGAAAGTCCCCCGGTTCGAGGATGCGTCCCCGAAAAAGCAGACCGCGACTCCATTGGTCTTCATATATTTTGCAGCAAAACCAGCCCCTACGGCTAACGGTAAACCAGCACCAACAATTCCATTCGCGCCGAGAAATCCTAATTCCATATCGGCAATATGCATGGAGCCGCCTTTTCCTTTACAGAGTCCGTCAGACCGGCCGAAAATCTCAGCCATCATTTTGTTAATTGAGGCTCCGCGAGCAATTGCATGCCCATGCCCCCGATGGGTACTAGCGATATAATCCTGTTTTTCTAAGTGGGCACAGGCTCCGGTAGCCACTGCTTCTTCACCAATGTATAGATGGACAAAACCAGGAATTTCACCTTGTGAGAAAAACTTCGCTACGGTCTCTTCAAATTCACGGATCGTACGCATTTGACGATATAAATCAAGCATTTGTTCTTTTTTAAGAGCCACTAGAAATCACTCCTTATCGAATTAATTTTACGTTGCACTCTTGCTAATAACCCACCCGATTCGCTTAACGTTGGAGTCCAAGTCAATACAGACATTTTCAACGACATCTCTACGCCACTACCCATACTTTCACGTCCAACCTCCTTTGTTAACTACGTGTCTATTCTGCCGAATGCGATTTGATTTTGATGGTTCGATCTACCCAAACTATTAAATACGCAAGTTGCGTGCCAGACTTAAGATTTCACCCATATTTCGTATTAAAGACAGGCTGCACTCCGTGTAATGCAAGGGATGGCTTATATTTATTAGAAGTCCAGCTGCCCTTTATTTTAAATAAATAGTAGCAGCAAACAACTGCTCTTGATCCGAACACCGTTCGATTTTCGAACACCTTTCTCTTCTTTTTAAATTTATTAAAAATTTAAAAAGGTTGCTCAGAGACGACTCCTGTTCGTCCCTGAGCAACCTTTCC
>Ga0209386_1000693_pt1 | contig 15593 bp, 14 predicted proteins | sample NGEPertwo_FD_184510 | JGI IMG/M metagenome (GOLD analysis project Ga0209386, IMG submission 184510) | Arctic peat soil microbial communities from the Barrow Environmental Observatory site, Barrow, Alaska, USA - NGEE Permafrost154B-two... | ecosystem: Environmental > Terrestrial > Soil > Wetlands...
AATATCTTACCATCGCATCCTTAAATTGTCAACAACTTTTCGGGTTTTTGATAAAACTTTTTTCACCCTTTTCCTTCGGAATTTGCACCCCGCAGGCTTTATTATTTGTCTTCACTGTTTTGCGACAACTTTATTATAATAACAAATTTTATATGGTTGTGTCAACAGTTTTCTCAAACTTTTTTAAGATTATTTTGGGGTCTGTGCAAACCCCAAAGCAAATAAAGAATTACTCCTATTAAATTATATAAAGCAAAGAACAAATAAACCGCTCCCACATCATATTTATCAAGTATAATTCCTCCAAAAAGCTGACAAATTATTGTGCTTACATTACAGCTGATGCAATAATAAACAGATACTGCCATTCCAAGCAATCTGGTTTCTACCAGTTTAGATATATATCTTACGAATTCAACCAATACTATTCCATTCACCATACCTTGCAGGAAAAACGTGAATATCAGCACTTCATTTGAAGGAACTGTGCTGTACATCAAATATCTGAGGGCTGAGATAATCATGGAAACCAATATAGTTCTTTCCAGTGTGAATTTATCTGCAAGCTTGTCAGACCATGCCATAAAAGCGGCCTCGCTTCCTACCATCAGTAAAAAAGCTATGCCTATTCCCGCCAGCATACCCCCGCCGGCAACGTATAAAAATCCAAAATAGGTATTGTTGGCAACGTTTGTCCCGCTGACAAAAAAAGCGCTTATAATAAGAAGCACAAATTTTTTGTTTACCAGCAGTTCTCTGTACTTGCCTTTATCAGTAATACTGGCGATGTTAGATGAGTCTAACTTATTAATAATATGCTTCTGTTTATTGACAATAAGTATTGAACCTACCATAACGGCTGCAGTCACGTAACCTATTGAATAAAGATAAAAAATGGATTTTAATCCCATAAGAGAAACAACCATGCTGGCAATTAAATTCCCTCCTGCAAAACCTATTGCTCCCCATTTTCTGATGGCACCAAAAAGTTGGTCATCTTCCAGCGTCATTGCATCCTGCAGGGCCAGAACCGGTGACTGGAAAAAATACAATATGCCAAAGGCTGTTAAAAACAATAAATATATGTCAATAAATGCTAAAGAAACTGAGATGATGGCTGTTGCCAAGCATAGAATGAGTATCACTCGTTTCTTATTTCTACTGTTGTTGTAGATATCCCCCCAGAATATGGACGCAAAAATAGCCACACCTGTCCCTGTGGCCATGATAAATCCGATTTCCGAACCGGAAAATCCTATTTTATGAAGGTACTGCCCTATTAAAGGGAGCATCATACCCATTGCTCCATAGGTGAAGACATATACCCCAACATAATTGTAATACTGCTTTTTCATTGCATCTCCTTTGATTGTGCTAGCAAATATTATAGCACATCGTATTTGCTTATACAATATTTTGGGGGTTTCTATTGTATTTTTTTTAATTTATGTTATTCTAAATTTTAGACGTTAAATAAAGGGGGTGGAAAAAAAATTGAATAACAAATTGAAATTACATGGATTTAATAATTTGACGAAGACTTTAAGTTTTAATCTCTATGATATTTGCTACACAAAAACTATTGAGGATAGAAAAGCTTACATTGAGTATATCGATGAAGAGTATAAGGCTCCCAAGTTAACGGAGATTCTTCAAAAGGTCACAAATATCATAGGTGCTAAAATTTTAAACATAGCAGTTCAAGACTATGATCCTCAAGGGGCAAGTGTGACAATTCTGATCTGTGAAGAAAGTAATCCGCCAAAATCCGGTGTTTATGAATTCGAGCCGAATAATCCTTGCATTGTAGGCCACTTGGACAAGAGCCATATTACTGTTCACACATATCCTGAATATCATCCGGATAATGGTGTTTGTACTTTTAGGGCAGATATAGATGTTTCAACCTGCGGAGAAATTTCCCCATTGATGGCTTTAAACTATTTAATAGGAAGTTTTGATGCAGATATCATCACAATGGATTATAAGGTTCGTGGTTTTGCAAGAGATTATACCGGCAAAAAGCTTTTCATCGATCATGATATCTCTTCCATCCAGAATTACATCAATAAGGAATTCCTGGACATTTACCAGATGATTGACGTGAGTGTTTATCAGGAAAATATATTTCATACCAAATGTAAAGTGAAAGAATTCAATTTAGATACTTACCTGTTTAATTTAAATTCAGAAGAATTAAGCAAACCGGAAATTGTTCAAATTTCAGGAAGACTTAGAAAAGAAATTGATGAAATATTCTATGGTACAAATTTACCAGAGAGATTCTAACGATGAAAGGAGATTAAAATGCTTACAAAAATAAATGACATGTGGTACTCAGAATACCACGATTACGACGTTAAATTTTCCACAGAAATTACTGAGGTATTACTTCAGGAGCAAACACCTTTTCAATACCTTCAAATGCTTAAAAGTGATACCTTCGGTACTTTTATGACTTTAGACGGTTATATTCAGTTAACAGAAATGGATGAATTTGTATACCATGATATGATATGCCACCCCGCGATGGCGGTAAACCCTTCCATAAAACGAGTTCTGGTAATTGGTGGCGGTGATGGCGGTACTGCAAGAGAAGTGGCGCGGTACAAACATATTGTGAAGCTTGATATGGTTGAAATAGATGGCGCTGTTGTCGATGCCTGTATAAAATACATGCCTCCCACATCCTCCGTACTGACAAATGAACCCAGATTAAATCTAATCATTGGAGATGGCCTGGCTTTCGTGAGAGACGCTCCTGACAATTCATACGATTTGATTCTCGTTGATTCAACGGATCCGTTTGGTCCTGGAGAAGATTTGTTTACCATAGAATTTTACAACAACTGCAGCCGGGTATTAAGTGAAGACGGCATACTGATTAATCAGCATGAAGGTGCTTTCTATGAAGGAGATGTTCTTCAGATGAAAAAGGCGCATAGTAAGATCAAGGAAGTTTTCCCTATCGCTAAAGTATATGGCTTTAATGTGCCTACTTACGCTTCGGGTTACTGGTATTTTGGTTTTGCTTCAAAAAAATATGATCCTATTGCAGACTTGAAGGCTGACAAGTGGGCAGAATTCGGTTTGGATACCAGATATTACAACAGTGAATTGCACAAAGGAGCCTTTGCTCTTCCAAATTATGTCAAGAAGATTTTAGAATCCGTGTAAATCCATTTAGAAATTGAATATATGATTAATAAGTAGAGTAAGTATTATGCGTTAAGTGTCATAGGATGGGATGTTGCCTTTGAACGAAGAACGAAGTTTGCGTTGTAATACTGCGTCCACTACTACATTAAAGACAAGAACTCTTTTCTCTAGTGTAGTACTATTGAAAGGAGTTTTTCTATGAAAAACAATTCGAAAGTTACAAGGCTGATTACAATCGGCTTATTCATCGCCCTGGAAATCATTCTAACCAGATTTTTATCAATTAATACGCCCTTTATTAGAATCGGTTTTGGATTCCTTCCTGTGGCAATGCTGGGTATAATGTATGGCCCTGTATGGGCTGGCGTCGCCTACGCTATTGGTGATGTCCTAGGTATGCTTATCTTCCCGAGTGGTGCTTTCTTCCCGGGTTTCACCTTATCTGCTGCTCTTACAGGCATTGCATTCGGGATTATACTGTATGGTAAACCAGTCACCTGGAAAAGGGTATTGATAGCATCTTCCATCGTATGTCTTGGCATAAACTTATGTCTTGATACTTACTGGCTTTATATCTTAATGGACCGTGCAGTAATTGCCATGATACCGGCAAGAATATTTAAAAGCGTCGTAATGCTCTGCATCCAGACAGCAATTATTCCGGTGGTATGGAACAAATACTTAAAAAATATGATTAAAAACAAATAAACTGATGTGGCTACTCTACGATTTCATACATGGTAGCTGCATCTTCTTTTTTGCTTGATTCTGATAAGCTGGTAACTCTTGCATTTATGACGCTGTTGCCAAATTTAATCTGAATGATATCACCGATTTTTACCTCAGTGCCCGGCTTGGCAAGTTTCTCATTTACAGTTATCCGTTCCTGTTCGCATGCTTCTTTAGCGATAGTTCTTCGCTTAATTAATCTTGAGTTCTTCAAGAATTTATCTATCCTCATTTTTTCCTCTTTTCAATAAAAAAATAGGGCAACATATGTTGCCCTTTAGTTTACTCATCTTATTTGTTTACAGCGTCCTTAAGTGCTTTACCTGCTTTAAAAACAGGAGCCTTTGCTTCAGCAATTTGAATAACTTCGTCTGGTTTTCTTGGGTTTCTTCCCTGTCTTGCTTTTCTGTGACGAGTTTCAAAAGTTCCAAATCCAATAAGTTGAACTTTGTCGCCATTAACTAGCGCACTTTCGATACTTGCAACAAATGCATTAACCGCAACTTCAGCGTCTTTTTTTGTGAAGCCAGTTTTTTCTGCTACACTTGTGATTAGTTCTGCTTTATTCATGAATAAAACCTCCTTAAAATAATTAGAATAATAATTTAGCACTTAACTCTGTTCTATATTTTCTAAAGTCATTTTCGCATTTTTCAATACCTTTGTCAACAACTTTTACAAGAAAAAAGTCAATTAAAGCCTTATTTTTCAATTATTTTTCGCTTTTTTGAATTTTCTTACAAATTTAATTATTTTTTCGCCTTTTGGTAAACTTAACACTTCCTCTGTAGTGATGGATTTTGTTGCAAAAAGCATGATGACGTAAACAACACCCGCCGCTATAACAGTAATCAACGTCGCTAAATTATTACCCAGAAACGGAACGGATAGTTTAAACAATAATAATGTAGTGGCTGCCATTACCAGCCCGGCATAAACAGGCTTAAGCAAGGTGATTTTAAAATCAAATTTAATGCCTGCATGTTTTCTTATTGATAAATAGTTTAATACCGTGGCAACAAGATAAGCAGCAACGGTGCCTATGGCTGCACCCTTCACATTTATCTCGGGGATACCGATTAATACATAACTGATTACAACCTTCGCCACTGCACCAATAAACAGATTCCTCACCGGCAGTGTCTGCTTCCCTATACCTTGTAAAACTCCCGTCATCGTCTGAAATGTAGAAAGGAATATAACGCCTATTGCCATAATGAAAAGGCACGGCGCGGCGGCTATGGCACTCTCCTTTTGCATCGGGTAAAGAAGGATCATGATTGGTTCGGCTAATATCATCAGTCCAAAGGTGCAGGGCAGCCCGATAATTACGGAGGTACGCATGCCAAGTTGTGCATTGTAACTCAGAAATTCCATATCTTTTTTCTTAAATGCAGAAGAAATAGCCGGAACAAGACTCATAGCCACTGCCATTGTAAGCACCTGTGGCAGATTAATCAATGGCGCCGCCATGCCTGTAAGCTGCCCGTACATTGCGTTTGCCTGCTCAAGCGACCATCCGGTGCTTTGCAGCCTTCGCATTACTATGGTGACATCTATTGTATTCATAATAGGCATGATTGCTGCACCAATTGTAACCGGTACTGCGATGGAAAGAAGTTTGCCCAGAATAGCCTTTGTGCTTTCAGTAACTCTGCCCTTTGTATTTTCAATATTTCCGGAGTAACTTTTCTTTTTTCCTTTATAAATGATGGCTATAGTAATAATACAGGCAACGGCTCCGGCAGTTGCTCCAAAAGATGCTCCTGCGGCGGCATATTCTTTTCCGTATTTAACAAGAATATATGCCAGGGTTAGTCCCATTGCAACTCTGAAGAATTGTTCTACAATTTGGGACTTAGCTGTAGGCTTCATATCCTGCATCCCCTGAAAATATCCTCTGTAAGCCGCTGCCATCGGTAGAAATAAAAGAGCTGGTGCAATTGCCATCATGGCATATTTTGCTCCTGCATTGCCCATCCCTGTCACCAGAAGGTCTGCACCGAAAAAACATATGGCTGATGAAACAAGCCCTATACTGAAAAGAAGTATAAACGAAACTCTGAAAACCTTATGCGCTTCATAGTAATGGCCTACGGCCATTCTTTCAGATACCATTTTAGATATGGCAATAGGTGTTCCTGACACTGCAAGCGTTAGGAACAGAACGTATATCGGGTACGCGGTCTGGTAATACCCCATCCCCTCAGCTCCAATTAAATTTCCCAAAGGGATTCTAAAAAAAGCGCCCATTATTTTAATTATAATACCAGCAGCGCCTAATATGACGGCTCCCTGCATAAATGATTTTTTCACAATTGTGCCTCCAACTGACTATAGCTGCTTTAAAATGTTCTTTGCCGTTTTTTCTGCTTCATACATTGTTTTTTCTATATCTATTGTTTTGTATTCTCCGTTTTCATAAAGAACTTTGCCATCTGCCATTGTCAAAACAACGTCGCTCCCGGATGCTGAATATACTAAATTATTTATTAAATTGTGGGCAGGCTTCATTTGTGGTTGATTAATATCCAAAACGATTAAATCCGCCTTGTTTCCAACCATTAATTTCCCGCAGTCTTTTCTGCCTTGACCAATGGCTCCGCCAGCTGTGGCAGCTCTGATAGCTTCTACAGGTGTTACCACCGTTGGATCACCATATTTTTCTTTTGAGGAAATTGCAAAAACTTTAATTTCTTCAATGAAATTCAAACTGTTGTTGCTTGCAACACTGTCTGTTCCAATTGCTATATTTATATTATCTTTTAATAATCTAGGCACATTGCAGACACCACTGGCCAGTTTTAGGTTGCTGATCGGATTGCTTGCTACTGTAACACCTTTTTCTTTCAGTATTTGAAAATCTTCCCCTTCAATCCAGACGCAATGAGCTGCTGTTGAATTGGTTTCAAATAAACCCAGACTATTCAGATATGCAACAGGAGTAAGTCCATTATTTCTTCGCTTGCAGGCCTCATGCTCAAACTTTGTTTCAGATACGTGGACATGCATGTTAGCGCCAATTTCTTTTGTGTATTCTGCCAGTTGCCTGACTGTTTTTGGATTTGATGTGTATTCTGCGTGAAGACTCATGTCCACTTTTATTTTTCCCAACCCTGCCTGATTGAAATTTTCAAAAGTATACTTCATTTCTTTGTAACTATCCAGGTCCTTTAAATCAGCATCAGAAAAATTTGTGACACCTCTTCCCATATTGTTTTTACAGCCTGCTTCAAGTACTGCGCGAATCATATCATCACAAAAGTAATACATGTCCGTTGATGATACTATTCCAAATCTTATTGATTCAGCCATTGCGAGCATAGTCCCCCAGTAGACAGCATTGCTGTCCAGTTTTGTCTCGAATGGAAATATTTTTTTTTCAAGCCATTCCTGCAGCATTAAATTTTCTGCATATCCCCTCATTAGCGTCATGGCTGAGTGTGCATGCGCGTTATAAAACCCGCTCATTAGTAATTTTCCTTTTCCTTCATAAATAGTTCCAAAATCTTTTTCAGGCATTTTATCGTCTATAAATGTGATGACTGCACCTTCAATCCCTACATACATGTTGTTCTTTTGAATGATGTTTTCATCAATAATCGTGATATTCTTAAACAGCATATTATTCTCCCCCTGATGTTTTATACATATTTGGTATTTCAACCGTCATATTCATCTCTTTTCTAACCTTTGACTTATTGTATTATAATGTATAATGCACAAAATTGTCAAAATTTATTATAGCATATTTTCCAGCAGTTTAACAACCTCATCGAGTTTATCTTTACCTTTAAGGGAATACTTTATAAATGGTTTTACACCGCCATGAATAAATATTCTTTGTCCATATTCGCCAACAAGCCTACCCAGCATTTCTGCTTTTAGAGGGTTTGCTGCAGCAAAATCAAAAATGACTTTTGAAATTTCTTCATGGACTCTGGTAATGCAAAGTCTTTCAGATAAGGACCTGATTCTGGATATTTTGATTAAATTCAGTGCTTCAAGCGGGACATCCCCAAATCTATCCATCAACTCATCAATTATATCATCTTCATCCTGTTCTGAGGCAACCGACGCAATTTTTTTGTACATTTGCAGTTTCAGGATTTCATCAGAAATATACCGGTCAGGAATAAACGCAGTTGAAATCAATTCAACCGTAGTTTCTTCCTTGTCAGGGTTCACAATTTCTCCTCCAAGTGCCCGTATTGCGTCATCAATTAATTTGCAATACAGTTCATATCCTATCATGACCATATGACCATGCTGTTCTGTTCCCAGCAGATTGCCTGCTCCCCTGATTTCCAAATCTTTCATGGCTATTTTAAAGCCAGCGCCAAATTCAGTAAATTCTTTAATCGCTCTCAATCTTTTTTCAGCCACCTCTGACAATATTTTATCTTTCTGATGCATCAGATAGGCATAGGCCATTCTATTGGATCTTCCAACCCTTCCTCTGAGCTGATACAGCTGAGATAAACCCATTTTATCCGCATCCAGTATAATGATGGTGTTTGCATTAGGAATATCTATTCCTGATTCAATAATCGTCGTTGCAATCAGGACATTTGTTTCATTATTGATAAAGGAAATCATTACATCTTCAAGATCTTTTTCATTCATCTGCCCATGACCGATAGCCACTCGTGCTTCAGGAACCAATTTAGATATCATGCCTGCAATTTTATGAATCCCTCTAACTCTGTTGAAAACAACAAAAACCTGGCCACCTCTATCAAGTTCTCTTTCAACAGCTTCCCTGATTAACTCCTCTTCCTGCTCCAGCACATAGGTCTGAACCGGATATCTTTCCTCAGGCGGCTCTTCAATCAGGCTCATGTCTCTGATTCCGACCAGTGACATATGCAGGGTTCTCGGTATTGGCGTTGCTGACATGGATAAAACATCTACATTCTTTCGGAGTTCTTTTATTTTTTCTTTGTGCTGAACACCAAAACGCTGCTCTTCATCTATAACCAAAAGACCTAAATCCTTGAATTTTACGTCTTTTGAAAGAAGTCTATGGGTTCCAATAACAAGATCAACACTACCTTTTTCAATTTTCCTGATTATTTCCTTTTGTTGAACTTCACTTCTAAATCTGCTTAACATTTCGACAGTAAAAGGAAATCTTTCAAATCTTTCTTTTAAAGTATAATAATGCTGATTTGCAAGTATCGTTGTCGGAACAAGAATTGCCGCCTGTTTCCCGTCAGCAACACACTTGAAAAGGGCTCGGGCAGCAACTTCTGTTTTTCCGTAACCCACATCACCGCAAAGTAATCTTTCCATTGCAATGTCCTTTTCCATGTCGCTCTTAATTTCTTCTATGCTGCGTAACTGGTCACCTGTTTCTTCATATGGAAAGCTGTCTTCGAATTCTCTTTGCCATATGGTATCCTCAGAAAAAGAATGTCCTTTTTCCAGTTTTCTTGCAGCTGATAATTCTAAAAGCTCTTTTGCCATATTTGCTATGGCAGCTTTTGCTTTCGCTTTTGTGACTTTCCAGTCACCGCCTGAAAGCTTGTATATTTTAGGTGGTACTCCGTCTGCTCCCATGTACTTTTGTATCAGATCCATTTGCTCAACAGGTACGTACAAAGAGTCCTCTCCAGCATATTTTATTTTAAGATAGTCTTTTTTAACCCCTTGCACTGTTAACTGACTTATTCCAGTAAATTTTCCAATACCATGGTTTTCATGCACAACAAAATCTCCACTTCTAAGATCAGAAAAGCTTTGAATTGTTTGACTCTTAGAATCGGCTTTTTTATTTTTCTTTTTAACGTATTTTTGAGTTATAAAAATATCTCCATCAGAAATATAGCATAACTTTTCTGATGGGAATTCCATCCCTGCAGTAAGGTTACCTTTACATAGCCTCACAGCCTGATCTAAGGCCGCTCTATTTAAAAATTCTTTTAAATTTATTACTCTTTCTTCTGTAGAACAGGCTATAACCACCTGATAACCATTTTTAACGTATGTTTTCAGTTCCGTCTCTAATGAGTCCATCCTTCCATTAAAAACAGGCCCTTGCTTACTTTGCATGTTCCTGATGAAATCTACTCTTTCAATTCCCTTTACTGCTTTCTGAAAAGGCGTAAATAAATATATAACAGGCTTGTTAAGTGCTTTTAAAAAATCATCGTGTCCGGAGAAAATTTCTGCATCTTTGGGGACAGCATTCCCTCTCTCCAACAGCAGCTTAAAATCATCATGAATTTCCTTGGTTCTGTTTTCTATCGTTTCATATATTCTGTCTGGATCATCAATAAGGAGAATTCCATCTTTATTCATATAATCCCACAGGTATTCCAATTCATCATAAAAATAATGGAGATAATTCTCAAGCAGCTGTAAATTTGTAGTATTCTCTGCGAATTCAACTAACTGGTCTCTTCTTTTTATTAATTGCAGTTGTCTTTGTTCTTCTCCTTTTTTTTCAGTTTTCTTTATTTCTTTTCCATATACCTCTTTAATATTTTCAATTGCCTTTTGGAATAAATCATCTTCATTCAACAAATTTTCCGAAGGAAATATTTCAACATATTTTAAATTTTCGATGGATCTTTGTGTATCAATATCAAAACTTCTGATGGAATCTACATCTGTATCAAATAGTTCAATTCTAAAAGGATTATCAGAATCCGGAGTAAAAATATCAATAATTCCGCCTCTAATACTGAATTCTCCTCGCGCTTCTACCAAACCTGCTCTTTCATAGCCCATTTTTGATAGTTTCATCTTTATTTCGTTGACGTCCAGTTGACTCCCCATCGTTATTTTCAAGGAGTTTCTTTCAAAACTTGCATGAGGGGGCATTTTTTTAATGGCAGCTGAAACGGGGGCTACAACAATGCAGTCCTTTCCTGTTCTAAGTTCTTTTAGTACCTTCAGTCTTTCCAGCAGTTCATGATGGCTCTTTGCCTCATATTTAACAAATATTTCATCTTCGGCCGGGAGAACAAAAATCGGTTTGTCCACAAAAAAAGACAAGTCGCTGGCAAGTCTCTTCGCTTTTAAGTAAGATGCCGTGATAATAATGCACTGGCCTCTGTTTTCCTTAATAAGCTCGCCTGCTACCTTTGCAACCCGTCCTTCGGATACCCCTGATATATTTGTAATGCCCTTATTTAGCATTGTATTCACCCATAGCTATTTCTATTCCTCTATCAATTATACATGCCGCGGCTTTTGCCGCATTCATCACAGTATCTTCTATAAGTTTCTTTTCTTCTTTTCCAAAACCACTCAGAACAAAATCCTTTAAATCCATTGTTGTTTCCCTGCCAATTCCTATTCTAATTCTGGGAAATTGATCTGATTGTATATCATACAGGATGGACTTCATTCCATTATGAGTGCCCCCACTCCCTTTTTTTCGAATTCTAAGACTTCCGCAAGGAATATCAATGTCATCGTAAATGACAATCAGATTTTCCGGTTCAACTTTGTAATACTCAACTATTTCTCTGACTGAATTTCCACTTAAATTCATAAAAGTTTGAGGTTTAACTAATAAAACCTTTTGGCCGGAGATGAAACCTTCTCCGACCAAAGCCTTATGTTTTATTTTATTAACTTTAATATCATATTCTGCGGCAATAGTATCAAGGACAATAAAACCAATATTATGTCTTGTTTTTTCATAACTTTTGCCTGGGTTGCCAAGCCCTACAATTATATACATTCATTTTACCTTCGATTTAATCAAAAAGCTTACTGATGGAATCATTTGTGAAAATTCTCATCATAGCTTCCGCAAATAGGGGTGCTACTGATAGTAATGTCATTTTATCAATCATTTTCTCATCTGGAACAGGTGCTGTATTTAACAATACAAGTTCTTTAATTGCTGATGACTGAATTCTTTCAATGGCCGGTCCGGATAGAATAGGGTGTGTTGCACAGGCATAAACTTCTATTGCACCCATATCCTTCAATGCATTTGCAGCGTTCGTTATTGTTCCTGCCGTATCTATCATGTCGTCAACAAGCAGACAGGTTTTGCCTTCTATATCTCCAATTATATTCATTATTTCTGATTTGTTTGGTTCAGGTCTTCTCTTGTCAACAATTGCAATTGGGGCATGCAATGGCTGTGCCATATTTCTCGCTCTTGTCACACTCCCATGATCAGGGGATACCACAACTAAATTTTCAAGATTTTTTTGTTTGAAATATTTCACAAGAATTGGAGTTCCTAAAAGGTGATCCACTGGAATGTCGAAATATCCTTGAATCTGAGATGCATGCAAATCCATTGATACCACTCTGTCTGCTCCAGCAGCAACAAGCAGATTCGCAACCAGTTTTGCCGTAATCGGATCTCTTGCCTTTGCTTTTCTATCCTGCCTTGCATATCCATAATATGGGATAACTGCATTGATTCTTCCTGCTGAAGCTCTCTTCATTGCATCAATCATTATCAATAGCTCCATTAAACTGTTATTTACTGGATTACAGGTCGGCTGAACAATATAAGCGTCTACTCCTCTTACTGTTTCCCACAAATCAACGGAAATTTCGCCATCGCTAAATGTATTTACAGATAATTTGCCTAAAGGTTTTCCCATAATTGATGCTATTTCTTCTGCCAGTTTAGGATGCGAATTCCCTGTGAATATTTTATATTCTGCGAACGCCCCACTTTTCATCTATGTGCACCTCTTTCTATCCCATTAAAGTTTATTTACATTTATTAAGCAAGCCTCTTTTGGAGACCCAACCTTCAATTATTCTTGCCCTCGCCCTTGCAATACAAAGGGCTCCTTTTGGAACATTAACCGTAACGGTACTTCCTGCTGCAATATACGCGCCGGCTTCTACTGTAACCGGCGCAATAATATTTACATTACAGCCGATAAAAGCACCATCTTCTATGATTGAACGATGTTTATTTGAACCATCGTAATTTACAAATACCACACCACATCCAATATTTACATTTTCGCCCACATCTGAATCTCCTATATAGGACAAATGAGATGCTTTCGTACCGTTTCCCAGATTGGAATTTTTCACTTCCACAAAATCTCCAACCTTGCAGCCATCCCCAACGTGGCTATTTGGTCTTAAATAAGCAAATGGCCCGACAGAAGTTTTATTTCCCACTACACTGTCAATGATAAAAGAGCTTTCAACGTTGGTCTCTTCCCCAATTCTGGAATTTACAATTTTTGAACCTTGTCCTATATGACAGTGTTCTCCAATAACAACGTTTCCTTCTAATATAACATTGGGATAGATGATTGTCCCTTTTCCTATGATTGCTTTTTCATCAATATAGGCAGTTTTCATATCAATAAAATCTACTCCATTGAGTAAATGTCTTTTATTAATTTCAAGTCTCTCTTCTTCCAGTTTTAAGTATTCATCATAATTCATAACTACCTCTCATCTCAGCAAATAAATTCAAATTAATATTTCCCGTCATTTTCAATGATTATTTCTGCAACTTTATAAATATCTCCAGCACCCATCGTTATTACAAGATCTTCACTTTGGGCATTATTAACAACAAAGTTTGCGATTTCGTCAAAATTCGCAAAATAATATACTTCTTTGCCTGGATTCCTTTTTTTAATTTCACTTACAAGATCTTTTGAACTGATTTTGTAAACGTTTTTCTCTCTTGCCGCATAAATATCTGCCATAATAATTTTATCTGCCAATGCAAAGGCATCGGCGAAATCATTAAATAATGCCATTGTTCTTGTGTATGTGTGCGGTTGAAACAAACACCATAAATCCTTATGAGGAATTTTTTGCGCAGCTGCCAGGGTCGCCCTTATTTCAGTGGGATGATGAGCATAATCGTCAACAATTTTAATATTGTCTTTTGTGATGCCGATCAGGTCAAATCTTCTTTGCGTTCCTTTATAAGCTTCAAGCGTTTTAACGATGGCTTCTATTTCAATACCCAAATAGTTGCAGCATGCCACCGCTGCGAGAGCATTCAGTATATTGTGTTCTCCCGGCACTGCCAGCTGAATCTTGCATAATTTTTTTCCTTTATAATTAACTGTAAATCGAGGCATGCCGACAAGTCCAAAATCAATATCCGTTCCGTAATAAGTGCAGCTTTCATTAAACCCGAAGGTTATGACATTATCCAGTTCATTAATGATGCTATGGACGAATGGGTTACCATCGAATGCTATTATTTCTCCATTTTCCGGAACAAGTTTTGTAAATTTTTTAAACGATCGGACAATATGTTCAATATCTTTAAAATAGTCCAGATGATCAGAATCAATGTTTAGAATAATCTCTATCTTAGGTTTCAGACTGAGGAAACTATCCATATATTCGCAAGCTTCCGTTATAAAATATTCACCTTCACCTATTTTCACATTTCCGCCAATCTGTTCAAGGTTACCCCCAACTAAAATGGTAGGGTCTTTTTTTGCATCCTCAAGAATTAGTGAAATCATCGATGTTGTGGTGGTTTTTCCATGAGCGCCAGAAACAGCAACGCTGTTTTTATAGTCCTTCATTAACAATCCCAACATCTCAGCCCTTGTTATTGAAGGGATCCCCATCTCTTTTGCTCTAACCCGCTCGGGGTTATCATTAGCTATTGCTGAAGAATAAACAACCAGATCAGCTCCATCTATATTTTTTGCTCTGTGTCCCAAAAAGATACAAGCTCCCTTAGCGATTAACTTATCCGTTATTTCGCTTTCTTTCATATCGGAGCCTGTTACAAAATATCCTCTGTTTATTAATACCTCGACTATAGCGCTAAGGCCTATTCCACCTATACCAATACAGTGTATTTGTTTGTGTAAAGACAAATTAATCAATGCTGTTTCCTCCATTTTTAATATATATAATTATAACACAAAATCCAGAAAAATAATGCCCCAATTTAGCAATTTGACAAAAAGTTTAAAAGCGAATATTATTATATTAATTTAAATAATAATTCGTGTTTAAGGAGAAAACAAAGATGAAAAGATCAGAACGTTTAAGCGCAATAGTGAAAATACTATCTGACTCTCCAAATCAAGCCTACAGTCTTAGCTATTTTTGTCAGCTGTTTGACTCTGCAAAATCCAGTATCAGTGAAGATTTACAAGCAGCTAAACAGCTTTTGGCAAAGCTGGAAATTGGCATTATTGAAACAACCTCTGGAGCTGGCGGCGGTGTACGGTTCATACCATATATTTCAAATTCAGCCTGCTTGAATTTACAGAACCACCTTTGCGAAAGGCTGAAGGATCACAGTCGGCGACTGGCAGGAGGCTTTCTTTACACCTCCGATATAATGTTCGATGCAAACCTGATGAAAAAAATCGCCTGTGCTTTTGCACGGAAATTCCAGAATGCCGGGGCCGACTATGTCGTTACTATAGAAACAAAAGGAATTGCAGTGGCGACGATGGTTTCTGATTTGCTCCATCTTCCTATGGTGGTGATTCGAAGAGAAAGTAGAATTTCTGAGGGTTCAACAATCAGCATAAATTACTTTTCGGGTTCATCTGACAGGGTACAAAAGATGTCGATTGCAAAAAGAGCTGTAGTACCTGGATCAAAAGCCTTAATAATAGATGATTTTATGAGAGCCGGAGGAAGCGTTAAAGGCATCTCTGATATATTAACAGAATTTGATGTGAAAATTGTCGGTACCGGTATAATCATCGTTACAAATGAACCAGAGAGAAAAACCATACCTGACTATTCTGCCTTTGTTT
>Ga0209386_1000694_pt1 | contig 15578 bp, 13 predicted proteins | sample NGEPertwo_FD_184510 | JGI IMG/M metagenome (GOLD analysis project Ga0209386, IMG submission 184510) | Arctic peat soil microbial communities from the Barrow Environmental Observatory site, Barrow, Alaska, USA - NGEE Permafrost154B-two... | ecosystem: Environmental > Terrestrial > Soil > Wetlands...
GTATGGAACAAAGAAAAATCGCTTTGGATTAAATGGTCAGATGCTGCATGCCGCACATTTAGGATTTGAGCATCCACGTAGTGGAAAATGGATGGAGTTCGATGCCCCTGTGCCCAAAATGTTTGCCGTTCTGCTTGAGAAATTAAGGAAGGACGTTGCTTAGTGAATTGAGAGCAACCACACTAATAGAGATCTGCTTATTAGCATATTAGGAGTACTAGGTGTAGAATATTAGGTGTCTAACAAAAATGTATTGGAGGAAATAAATCATGTTCGAGCGTCTGATTACCACGTTAAAAGCGGATAAGAGAAAACTTGTTTTTACAGAGGGATTAGACCCAAGGATTCTTGAGGCTGCTAGTCGCTTACATAAGGACGGTATCCTTGCTCCTATACTTATAGGGAATCCTAGCGAAATAAAGGGTGCTGCAAAAGAGTTGGGCTGGTCAATTAATGGAATTGAAATTATAGATCCAATGAACTTTGCTGATATAGAGGCGATGGTTGCTAAGATGGTTGAGCTGAGAAAGGGTAAAATGGATGACGTGGCTTGTCGTGCCGCTCTGTCAAAGTCTAACTATTTCGGTACAATGCTTGTAAAGATGGGCTATGCTGACGGTCTTCTGGGTGGTGCTACCTATTCTACTGCTGATACAGTTCGACCTGCGCTTCAAATTATTAAGACAAAGCTGGGCAGCAAGATTGTTTCAAGTTGTTTTATTCTCCGGCGTCCTACAAAAGACGGTGACGAGAAGTACGTCATGGCGGACTGCGCTATTAACATAACGCCTACTGAGGATGAGCTTGTTGAAATCGCAATTGAAACAGCCAGAACTGCAAAGGCTTTCTCTATAGAGCCAAAGGTTGCCATGCTTTCCTACAGTACCCTGGGTTCTGGTAAGGGTGAAACAGTCGATCTGGTGCATAACGCTACAGCGAAGCTAAAGGCTATGAACCTTGATTTTCCGGTTGACGGAGAGTTTCAGTTTGATGCCGCTTTCTCCCCTGAAGTTGGAAAGATAAAGGCCTCCGGTTCTCTTGTGGCAGGTCAGGCTAACACCTTTATATTTCCGGATATTAATGCAGGTAACATTGGCTACAAGATTGCTCAGCGCCTTGGGGGATTTGAAGCTTTTGGTCCGATTCTACAGGGGCTGAACGCGCCGATCAATGATCTCTCAAGAGGTTGTAACGCAGAAGAGGTTTACAAAATGGCGATCATTACAGCAGCCCTTAAGTAAGCTGGACTTTACAAATAAAGATATAGTAAAAGGGTCTTTGCGACTTAAGGCGAAGATCCTTTTACTATTTTAGGAGGTTATAGGAGCAAGAAGACGAGAGTGATCAATATTGACATTCAGCCCATGGTGAAGTAAACTTATGAACAAAGTGTTATAGCCTTTAATGAAGTCCCGAGAGGCTTGGGAAGGCAGACGGAAGTACGGGAGGACTGTCTGCAATTCAGATGGTTTTTTTTATATCTTTTTTTAAGTCATCAAAGCAGGGAAAGCCCTATTATGCCTTGGGCAGCTCATAAGTGTATTTTCTTTAGGAAGAAAGGAGTTGGTTAATTTTGGAAGTAGGCAAGGTTAAAAGCAAGATTCTAGATTCGGACGGAATTCGTCGGGCGATTACTCGTATTGCCCACGAAATCGTGGAAAAGAATAAAGGAACAGATAAACTTGTTTTAGTCGGAATTCGTCGCAGGGGTGTACCGTTAGCCGAACGAATTCAACAATACATTGAAGAGTTTGAAGGGGTAAAAGTTCCGCTGGGAATTCTGGATATAACCCTATATCGTGATGACTTAAGTACGATCGACATACATCCAGTCGTCCATGAGACGGACATTCCCGTAAGCATTGAGGGGAAAACCGTGGTTCTTATTGATGACGTGCTGTATACCGGGCGAACGGCCCGCGCTGCTTTGGATGCGACTATGGATTTAGGAAGGCCGGAGCGCATTCAATTGGCGGTACTTGTAGATCGTGGTCATCGAGAATTACCCATTCGCGCAGATTATGTTGGCAAAAACTTACCCACCTCGCGTCGAGAAATTGTGGCGGTACGTCTTCAGGAAGTAGATGCTGAAGAAGATGTGCTTTTACTGGAACGTGAGGAAGATATCAGTTAAATGAAGACTTTAACCTTTAAATGCTATCCAGAGAGATAGTCAAGGGGCGAGCGGGATATAGGTTATGCCTATTTAAAAATCCTCTCCCTCTTGGGAAGAGGATATTTTTTATCCAATCGTTAGATTCCCACTTCTATAAGTGGGAGTGTGGTACCCCGTTACCCTGCTTCGGTGGGGGTAGAATCCCCCACCGAAGTCTGGATGTTCAACTTTAGGTGAACGAGTTCACTATAGGGATTAGCTCGGCGAGGAATAGCGAGTGGATAGCTCAAGCGTGCACTTATGGGTATGAGCACATACGTATAAGGGATAATAATGGGTGAAAGAAGTTAGAATGTGCATTAGGGAGGGTTACCATGAAATGGCAGCGTAAAGACATTCTGGGGTTAGAAGATATGAGTGTGGAGGATATCCGTCATATTCTACATACCGCCAAAGTAATGAAAGAAATTTTGATGCGTCCGATTAAGAAGTTGCCTACCTTAAAAGGTAAATCAGTGGTTAATGTTTTTTATGAGGCAAGTACACGGACTCGAACCTCCTTTGAGATGGCTGCAAAAGTGTTGGGCGCTGATACATCAAGTATTGCTATTGCCCAAAGCAGTGTGGTCAAAGGGGAGAGTTTATATGATACGGCTAAGACGATACAGGCAATGCGAGCAGATCTAGTGATCCTACGGCATCCTAGTTCAGGCTCCGCAAAATTCCTAGCAGATATCCTCGCTCCGGGCGTTATTAATGCAGGAGACGGGCAGCATGAGCATCCGACCCAAGCTTTACTGGACATTTTTACGATGGAAGAAAACATGGGAGACCTGGAGGGGAAGAACGTTGTCATCGTAGGAGATGTGTTGCATTCTAGGGTTGCGCGGAGCAACGCTTGGGGGCTTCAGAAACTCGGCGTAAATGTCACCTTGGTGGGTCCTCCAACGCTGCTGCCGGTTGAAATGGAGGTGCTGGGGGTTAAAATGTCACATGATCTTAACAGTGCCTTACCGGGGGCAGATGTGGTGATGGCGCTTCGCCTTCAACTTGAACGTCAGAAAAGCGGCCTATTTCCAAGCCTTCGTGAGTACAGCCAGCTTTATGGATTGACGACAGAGCGTTTGAAGAAAACGGGGAAACAAAGCATCGTGTTGCACCCAGGTCCCATGAATCGGGGCGTGGAGATTTCAGATGATGTTGCAGATGGGGTACAAGCTTTGATTGAAAAACAAGTTACGAATGGTGTGGCCATCCGCATGGCACTTATTTATTTACTGATAGGGGGGTCTGGCAATGTGGTGGCTTAAAGATGTATGGGTGATTGATCCGAGTCAAAAGCTTTCAGCCCCTCGGGATGTTCTCGTTAAAGACGGGAAGGTGTTAGCAATCTCTGACTCAATGACCCAAGAGGATGTCTTGGCAAAAGCTCAGGGAGAATCATTCGAAACAATTGATGGTAAGGGAAAGTTCATTTTTCCGGGGCTTATTGATGTACATACCCATCTCCGTGAACCAGGACAAGAGAACAAAGAGGATATTTCAAGTGGTTCACGAGCCGCAGTTCGTGGAGGTTTTACAACCATTTTGGCCATGGCGAACACTCAACCCGTGATTGATAGTAGGGCACTCGTTGAATTCGTGCGTAGGCAAGGAGAACGTGCTGGTTATGCTCATGTCCTGCCCATTGGGACAGTGACCAAAGGGATGCAAGGGACTGAACTGGTCGAGATGGCAACGATGAAAGAGGGGGGCGTTATAGCCTTCTCTGATGACGGTAAAAACATTCAAAATGCAGAAGTAATGCGGCTCGCTTTGGAATATGCCAAATTGACAGGACTGCTCATTATCAGTCATTGCGAGGATAAGGACCTAGCGGGAGAAGGGCAAATGCGACGTGGCGTGACGTCTGCGCGGATGGGCTTAAAAGGTATTCCAGCCAGTGCAGAAAGCGTGATCGTTGCAAGGGATCTGTCTCTGGCTGAGGAAACTGGTGGGAAGCTTCATTTGGCCCATATTTCTACGACAGAGAGTGTAAAATTGATCCGGCGGGCCAAAGAACGAGGGGTAGATGTCACGGCGGAAGTCAATCCCCATCATTTAATCTTTTGTGACGAAGAGGTGGGTATTACCGATACATTTCTTAAAGTTAATCCTCCGTTGGGTTCTGAAGCGGATCGAGAGGCGCTCATCAAAGGATTGTGTGATGGTACTCTGGACATGATTGCTACGGATCACGCCCCACATACCCAGGCGGAAAAAACCCGACCCTTTGCTGAGGCTCCCTTTGGGATTGCGAGCCTAGAGACTGCTTTGAGTGCGGTGTGGCAGTATCTAGTGTTACCCGGACGAATTTCCCTGGATCGAGTGATCGAGGCCTGGAGTTGCTCACCTGCACAAAGATTTGGGTTGCAGGGGGGATCATTAGTCCCTGGGGCACCTGCGGATATGATTCTCTTTGATCCTGATTTCTCAGAGCTGATTGAGCCGGCAACTTTAGTCTCCAAAGCACGAAACACCCCTTTTTTGAATAAAACCTTACAAGGTTTTCCTGTCATGGTGTGGGTGGAAGGTCGACTTGTTCAGAGAGATCGCAAAGTGCTATAGCAGTGGCGCGCATGATCAGCGATCGCAATTTAAGGATATAATCTATGACTCACTAGAGTCATTAAGAATATCGGTCAGAGAGGAAGTGTTGGACATGGCATATCTTGTATTCAACGATGGGACAACTTTTGAGGGGACAGCATTTGGGGATTGGCTGAAGAGCAGCCCCTCAGTAGCCGAACATGAAGTGGTCTTCAACACCTCTATGAGTGGTTATCAAGAAATGGTTACAGATTTGTCCTATGCCGGTCAGATTCTCGTTCTGACTCAACCGCAAATTGGAAATTATGGGTGGCACCATGAAGAAAATGAAGCGGACAAAACACGTCTGCAAGGACTCATTGTACGTGAACTTTCCGAGGGCGAGGGAAGTTTGCATTCTGAAGGTTCCTTGGAGGACTATTGCCTTAGACACAGTGTGCGGGGCTTAATGGGCGTAGATACTCGGGCGTTAACAAGGTATTTGCGCCAATTTGGTACATTACCTGGTGTGATGCTTGAAAATCGGGATGCAGCACTGGCCTACTGGGCAAATTTCCAGGCTAAACATGAAATAATGGAAAAAGGTGAACACTGGGTATATCGCTCAACAGTCAAAGAAGCGTACGAGATTCCAGGCCCGGGACCCTTGCTGGCTGTACTTGACTTCGGAGTCAAACGAAATATTATCCGTAATCTTCAGAAGCGAGGGTTTAGGATCATGGTGTTTCCGGCGGGGTCCGCAGCAGAAGATATTTTGAGACACCAACCCAGTGGACTCGTTTTAAGTAATGGCCCCGGAGACCCCGACGATTTACCCGAATGTGTGGCTACCGTACGTAGCCTGTATGATAAATTACCGGTCTTAGGTATTTGTCTAGGGCATCAACTCCTCGCTTTGGCAGCAGGTGGAGAAACTTATAAACTTCCTTACGGGCATCGAGGAGGAAATCATCCGGTTATTGATGTCCGTTCCGGAAAGGCGACTATGACCTCACAAAACCATGGGTACGCGGTACAAGAAGCTTCGTTAAACGGTTCAGGGTTTGCAGTGACCTTGCGTAACCTCAACGATGGAACGGTAGAGGGAATGGAGCACCAGATCTATTCGATTCTAGCCGTTCAATTTCATCCAGAAGGTGCTCCGGGACCTGAGGAGAACTCTGAAATATTTGATCGATTTAAGAAATTGGTCGAGAAAAATTTAACTAGAAAGGGGAGGTCATAATAATGCCCAAGAAAGAGTGGAAAAAGGTCCTGGTGATCGGGTCAGGTCCCATTGTCATTGGGCAGGGTGCTGAGTTTGACTACGCTGGAACGCAGGCTTGTCGAGCGTTGCGTGAAGAAGGGGTAGAAGTCATTCTTGTAAATTCAAATCCAGCAACAATTATGACGGACCGAGAAACAGCGGATCGAGTCTATATAGAACCTTTGACAGTTGAATCCGTGGAGAGAATTATTGAGCGGGAGAGGCCGGATGGATTAATCCCTACGATGGGAGGGCAGACTGGTCTTAACCTGGCTTATCAGCTTGCCAAACGTGGGGTTCTGGAACGCTGTGGAGTCAGCCTGATGGGAACTTCGCTTAAAAGCATTGATCAAGCGGAAGACCGAGAAAGCTTTCGAGCCTTGATGCAGGAACTCGGGGAACCCATTCCTGAAAGTATGATTGTATCCCGGGTTGAAGAAGCTCTTGAGTTCGCAGCTAAGACCGGATACCCCCTGATCGTGCGGCCAGCCTTTACCTTGGGGGGGACTGGGGGAGGGATTGTGCAAAGTTCTGAGGAATTAGAGCAGATTGCAGAGAGTGGCTTGCAAGCAAGCCTCATTGGTCAGATCCTAGTAGAGCGAAGCGTGGCTGGTTGGAAGGAAGTCGAATTTGAAGTTTTACGCGATGGGGTCGGAAACTGCATCACGATTTGTCATATGGAAAACATGGATCCGGTGGGCATACATACAGGGGATAGTATAGTCGTTGCACCTTGTCAAACCTTGACAGATCGGGAGGTACAAGCCTTGCGGAGTGCTTCGCGAAGAATAGTGGAAGGACTGAAAATTGAAGGGGGCTGTAATGTCCAGTTTGCTCTTCACCCGTCCCGTTTAGAGTATGTAGTGATCGAGGTCAATCCTCGACTAAGCCGTTCCAGTGCTCTGGCCTCCAAGGCTACTGGATATCCGATTGCCAAGGTGGCAGCTAAAATTGCCTTGGGCTATGCGCTGACCGAAATCAAGAATGCAGTAACGGGGAAAACCTCGGCTTGCTTTGAACCAGCCCTAGACTATGTCGTCGTCAAAATACCGCGTTGGCCCTTTGACAAGTTCACGGAGGCAGATCGGCGCTTGGGCACCCAGATGAAAGCGACTGGAGAAGTAATGGGTATCGGTCGTAATTTGGAAACGGGTTTACTCAAAGCCATCCGTTCCCTGGACATAAAAGTCTACGGCGTTCGATTAGTGGAGCTTGAAGGACTATCGGACGCTGAACTTAAAATCGCGTGTCTGGAACCCGATGATCGACAACTATTCGTCTTTGCAGAAGCTCTGAAGCGTGGCTGGGCAGTAGATTGGTTAGCGGAGGAGACGGGCTGGAATCGTTATTATCTAAAAATACTAAAACGTTTAGTAGAGAACACAGCCTTATTAGAAAAAAATCCTTGGGATAAAGAGCTCCTGCTGTGCGTCAAACGGCTTGGTTTTGCTGACCAGGAAATAGCGGCGCTCTGGAAGAGTACTGAAAATGAAGTTTACCGGTTCAGACTTGAGCACGGGATTAGGTCTGTTTTTAAAATGGTCGACACCTGTGCTGGGGAGTTTGAGGCGACAACGCCCTATTTCTATTCTAGTTATGATGTAGAAGATGAAGGGGAGATTCATAAGGGGCCAAAAGTGGTCGTCCTAGGCTCTGGGCCGATCCGAATCGGGCAAGGCATTGAATTTGACTATTGTTCGGTGCACGCAGTGCTAGCCCTGCGTAAAGCGGGTTATGAAAGTATAATTATCAATAACAATCCTGAGACGGTATCGACGGATTTTGACACGGCAGACCGCCTTTATTTCGAACCCTTGACCTTGGAGGATGTCTCAGCTATTCTAGACAAAGAACAACCTGACGGCGTGATTGTTCAGTTCGGAGGTCAGACAGCCATTGGCTTGGCCAGTGGCTTAGCCGAGCGTGGATATCCCATCTTGGGTACGACGGTTGAAGACATTGATCGGGCGGAGGAGCGGGGAACTTTTGACCGTGTTCTTCAAGAACTGGGGGCCAAAAGGCCACGCGGAGCTGGGGCTACGAATATGCAGCAGGTGCAACGTGTCGCTCAAGAGATCGGATTTCCCTTGGTGGTTCGTCCGTCCTATGTTTTGGGCGGACGAGCAATGGACATTGTCTATGAAGCAGCGGAATTAGAAGCGGTCGTGAAGCGTGCTCTGTCTGCTTCTTCAGATCAGGAGATCTGGATGGATCAATATCTACTTGGTACTGAGGTGGAGGTCGATGCAATCTCAGATGGAGAAAACGTTTTCATCCCCGGCATCATGGAACATTTAGAACGGGCAGGCGTACATTCGGGAGATTCCATTGCGGTCTACCCCCCTCAAACTTTGGACTTGGATTTGCAAGCTCGTATCATAGCTTTAACTCAATCCCTGGCTCGATCTTTGAAGATTAAAGGCTTATTAAACATTCAGTATGTCATCTATCAAAAAGAACTTTTTGTCATAGAAGTTAATCCTCGCTCAAGTCGCACTGTCCCCTTTCTTAGTAAAGTCACTGGGGTTCCCATCGTAGACTGGGCAACTCAAGTGATCTTAGGAAGAACTTGGGAGGAAATCAACATTCCACATGGCCTCTGGCCAACGGGCAATAGGATTGCAGTCAAAGCACCCGTGTTTTCCTTCTCAAAGCTTCAACGGGTGGAACCGTCTTTAGGCCCGGAAATGAAGTCCACCGGCGAAGTAATGGGAATCGACCGGACCTACGAAAAGGCCCTCTACAAAGCACTGCTGGGGGCGGGTCTAACCTTCACGACGTATGGTTCTGTGTTTGTGACCTTGGCGGATCGCGATAAAGCGGAAGGAGTATCGCTCGCACGACGGTTTGCGGATATAGGATTTCGCCTTTTAGCGACAAAGGGTACGAAGCGTTATTTAGAGAGCCAGGGACTAAGGGTTGAACAGATCGCCAAATTACATGACGGCTCAAACGAAATCATCGATGGGATCCGTAAACAAAAGATTCAATATGTCGTCAATACAACAACGCATGGCCGAGTACAGCAAAGTGATGGGTTTGCGATCCGGAGAGCGGCAGTGGAACACGGAATCCCCTGCTTCACAAGTCTGGATACCGCAGCTGCGTTGCTCCAGGTGCTAGAAAGTATTTCCCCAGGTCTCTTGCCGCTTTAACGATGTTCGTGGTTCGAATTACAAACGACGAGTGGAGTGAATCGCGAACCACAAATTAGGGAAGGGGTGAGTGAGATGCTCACGGAAGGACTAGTGGTTGTCCATGAAGGTTTGGGTGAAGAGCAGCAAATGCTTAGGCGCTTGGTATTAAAAGGACCGATTGCCAAAACTGCGAAGCCTGGACAATTTGTAGCTGTTCAAGTTCAGGCTTCCTCGATCCCGTCCTATGATCCCTTATTACGTCGGCCCCTCAGTATAGCCGAAATTTCCCCCGATCGAGACGAAATAACATTGCTATACCGGATTCAAGGTCGGGGTACCGAAATCTTAGCTAGAGTGAGGTGTGGGGAGAAACTCAGCGTTATGGGCCCCTTGGGTAACGGGTTTTCCTTACCGGAAGTGGGAGAATTGTGGCTAGTTGCTGGTGGAATTGGCATATTTCCACTTTATGCGCTCGCTCAAAATGCACTTGCTCATGGCCTGATCGTTCGCTTGTTTTGGGGGGGAGAAAACGCGTTATTTATAAAAAATGCCGGACTTGCAGCTTGGCAAGCACTGGGGATCCCCATTCACCTCAGTACGTTGGATGGAATTTTAGGGGATAAGGGACTCGTGACAGAGCAGGTACAGGGACGATTATCTCAGTTGTTTGGGCAAACTAGGCAAACGGATCTTTTAGGCCCAAGGCAGATTAGTGTAGCCACATGTGGTCCGAAAAAGATGCTGCAGGCAGTTACGAAACTATGTATGCACTTTGCGGTGCCGGTGCAGGTTTCTTTGGAAGAACGCATGGGTTGCGCAGTGGGAGCTTGTTTAGGGTGTGTATGTACGCTCATTGATGAAACAGGCACGTTAATTCATAGAAAAGTATGTCAGGATGGACCAGTTTTTCGGGGTGAGGAGGTCGTTTGGGATGAGTCCTGTTGATCTTTCGACCATGCTTGCGGGAATTAAACTAAGAAATCCAGTCCTCACCTGTTCAGGAACTTATGGGTTTGGGGAAGAGTATGCTGCTTATTGTCCTCTGGAAGCTTTAGGTGGAATAACGCTGAAGGGCATTACCCCCCTGCCACGGCTAGGAAATTCTGTACCTCGGTTGGCAGAAACACCGGCAGGGTTACTCAATGCGGTCGGATTGGAAAATCCAGGACTTGAGCAATTTATAATATCCTATCTTCCCAAGGTTCGCGAAATGCCCACTGCAGTAATCGCTAATATCTCTGGTTTTTCACTGGAGGATTATGTTCAGATGGCAGAAGCATTTCAGGTGAATTCAGGGTTAGCCGCGCTCGAAGTGAACATTTCCTGTCCGAACGTCAAACATGGTGGGATGCATTTTGGCACGGATCCGGGGAGTGCCGAAGAGGTGATTGCAGCAGTTAAGGCAGCGACCGACCTCCCAATTATTGCTAAGCTTTCCCCCAATGTCACAGATATTGTAGGAATGGCTCGGGCTGCTCAGCGTGGGGGAGCTGATGCCTTGTCACTCATCAATACGCTTTTAGGGATGAGTATTGATATAGAGCAACAACGTCCCTTGCTAGCTAACACGTTTGGAGGACTTTCTGGGCCGGCGATTCGACCCGTCGCTGTCCGCATGGTATGGCAAGTAGCGGAGGCGGTCGATTTACCGATCATAGGTATGGGCGGGATCACCACTTGGCAGGATGCTGTGGAATTTTTCTTAGCAGGAGCGACAGCTATTAGTATTGGGACTGGAAATTTTGTCAATCCCCAGGCTCCGCTGGAAATTCTACAGGGCATAAAAGGGTATTGCGAAAAACACGGACTGCCTTCCGTACGTAATTTAGTTGGTTTAGCCCATAAGGCTTAGGTTGGTAGCAACTTTCTCTCGAACATTATGAAAGGAGGAGAAGCGAATGGACGCAACATTTAATAAACGGATCATGGTGGCACTTGATGTTCAAGGCCGGCAGGAAGCCCTAGCCTTAGCTAAGGCTCTTAAAGGGAGTGGATGTTGGCTTAAAGTGGGAATGGAACTTTATGCCTATACTGGTCCAGCGATAATTCGTGAATTAAAAGAGCTGGGATTTCAGATCTTTCTTGACTTGAAACTTCATGACATTCCTACCACGGTAGAGCGGGCGATACGCGGTTACGTACAGAGTGGTGTGGACATGATCAATGTTCATTGTAGCGGGGGGTATGACATGATGGCAAGGGCGGCCGATGCTGCTCGAGAAGCCGGAAGTGAACTTGAAATGGTGCCTAAAGTGATTGGGGTTACCGTCCTAACTAGTATGTCGGAAAATCAATTAAGACAAGAGATGGGAGTACTACGGAAACTCCCAGAGCACGTGGTGGAACTCGCCAAACTTGCTGAAAAGGCAGGACTAGACGGAGTTGTCGCCTCGGCCATGGAGGCTAGGGATCTCAGGCGAAACACAAAATCTGGGTTTTTAATCGTTACGCCAGGGATTCGACCGGCATGGAGCGAAGCAAATGACCAAATGCGGGTCCTCACCCCCTATGAAGCTTTGGAGGCAGGTAGTTCGTATCTGGTGGTCGGAAGGCCGATTACCCGTGCGGAGGATCCTCGCCAGGCCTTGGAACGGCTTTGGATACGGTAAGGCACATTCTAAAAAAATGCCCAAAAAGGAGAGAAATGCGTTCATGGAAAAACAAGCAATGACTAAAGAAACGCTACTTACACCCGATGAATACCTTGAATTGTTCAGGAAAAGTAAAGCCCTATTGGACGGACATTTTCTATTAACCTCAGGAAAACATAGTGCGCAATATATGCAGTGTGCTCAAGTCCTTCAGTATCCAGATCGGGCAGCCATACTAGCTGAAGGCCTGGCCTCGCAATTTCGTAATATGGATGTCCAAACTGTCATTGGACCCGCCACGGGGGGGATTTTAGTGGCGCATGAAGTCGCCAGAGCTCTTGGATTGCGTGCCCTGTTTACGGAACGGGAAAATGGCATCATGCGTTTGCGCAGAGGGTTCACGCTTTCCCCGGGAGAACGTGTCTTGGTCGTTGAGGACGTCATCACGACGGGTGGTTCCGTCCGAGAGGTGCTTGCTGTGGTCCGAGAATTCGAAGCTATTCCCGTAGGTGTTGGTATTCTTGTTGACAGAACTGGAGGGACTGTGAATTTTGGACTGCCGATGGCCTCTCTCATTAAGTTACACATCGTGGCCTATGAAGTTGTGGACTGTCCACTCTGTGCTCAAGGAATTTCTGCTATAAAACCCGGAAGTCGAAAAGTTTAGAGGAAAAAAATGGGCATACTATAAGCAAGGTCACAGAATAAAGTGAACTCGTTCAACTAAAGATCAAGGGGCATACATAATGACTTTGTATTTTAAATCTATTTGGCGATTTATCCAGTGTCTAATAAGCTCAAGCATCAAACATAATATCGTTGTGTTGGCTGCCGCGATCGCCTTTTTCGGACTTTCCGCTATGCTCCCGTTGGCTCTTCTGCTGGTATACGGCGCCTCAATTTTCATTCCCATTTCCTCAGTACAGAGTTTCTTGTCCAATGTTTTTCAATCCTATGTCCCTACCTTACCAGACGCGAAAGGTTACATTGTTGAAAACTTATCTAGATTAGTTTCATTGGGCTCAAAGCAAGTCGGCATTGTCGGTGTCATTGGCTTGCTTTGGACTACAGCGGGTGGATTTGTCTCCTTTCAGCAAATTCTGGACATGATATGGGAAACCCCCCACCGCCGGTCATTTGTAAAACAATACCTGGTGGGCTTTGGTATGCTCGCAATACTACTGTCTTTGACCGTTATAACATCATTATCTGCAACGGTATCACTTGCCTTGCTACAAGGAATTTTCACGATGGAGGGCAACTGGTTGGTACTTTTTCATGATATTTCTCGTCTGTCGTTTCCGTTGTTGTTGTTGTTGACTTGCTATTTCTGTTATCGTTTCTTGCCTTCCGATACGATTAAGCATTCCTATCTCTTGATTGGCGCCTTGGTTGCCACCCTTGGAATATACCTCTCTCGGGAATTGTTTGTCTGGTATTCGCTGCATTTGGGGCAGTACGAAATGATTTATGGGAGCCTGACCTTTATTATGCTGTTTACATTATGGGTTTATAGCGTCTGCTTAATAGTATTATTTGGTGCAGAAGTGGCGGTAGCATTAAGAGCAGTTAGGGAAGACAATGTAAGGCCATAGAGGCTGTTTTGTTTTCTGACTCATCGATTATACTTATTGAGAACAGCCCCCGACAATTTAACTTTGTCGGGGGCTGTCTCTGTCAGAGTTTCAAAGTCTTACTTGTGACCTCATCAAGTTGAAGCAAGAGCTTCGAGCAGTATTCAATTATTTCCCTCCTGCGAACAATCCCTATGAAAACCTGTTGATCATCTACGACCGGCACGAAATTTTGTACCACTGCTCTTGAAATCATGTCCTCCATTTGGGCATCAATCGTTATAGGTAAATTCTGAACATGTTGTTCCACCTCGCTCAGGAGAATCTTCTCCGTATTTTGAAAGGTTAAACCCAGTGTGTTTTTAAGCTTCCAAAGTAAGTCTCCTTCTGTAATTGTTCCAACGTATTTACCTTCGTCGTTAATGAGAGGAACGGCAGTATAACTGTGATACTCCATCCTCTCCAGAGCCTGACGCATCGTCGCATTTTCGTTAAGATGAACGACGTCCTTTTTGGGTATAAGGAAAAAAGCTACATTCATTATTATTACGCTCCATTTTGCCCAAGTTTTGTTACTGCCTTACTTATATTATAGGGATATCCTTACAAAAAGAAAAGGAGAAATCAGTAATTGTACTATCATATATTTTTAGGACAACCCGACAAAGTTAACATTACCATTTAAGTCATTTATTTGGCGAGAACATTATTAATCGGCAGGCCAGCACCTTTCTAGCATGCCCCAATCTAGTTGAAAATTTTATCTTTTCTGAGGCGCAATTTGGCTCCTAGAACATAAAATGAACAGGAGATATTTGCGTACTTAGAGGAGGATGTATATGCAAATTCATGTGGTGAGGCAGGGAGATACTCTCGACAAGATTGGTCAAGATTATAGAATCTCCGCCAGAGAGATTGCGGATGTCAACCAGATTCCGGATGCAAGTCGATTAGTCGTTGGGCAAACGTTGGTGATACCTATAAGTGGGCAGTATCACTTGGTTCAACCAGGAGAAAGTCTATGGTTGATCAGTCGCCGCTATAAAGTATCAGTAGAAGAAATAATACGTCTTAATAAGATCCCAAAACCCCATAATATTTCGGTTGGTTTACGCTTATATTTACCACAAAAACCAAAAATGATCGTAGAGACAAACGCTTACATTAATCCTAGGATGACAAGATCGAGATCGGCTCAATCAGTCGATAAAGTGGGAGAGTACCTAACTTACCTTACCATTTTTAGCTATGCCGTCAATCGCGATGGAAATCTTACTCCGGTTGACGATCAGGCGACGTTGGAAGCTGCTATTAAGGATAGGGTTTTACCTATCTTAGTCTTAACTAACTTGGAGGACGGAAAATTTAGCACCGAAATTGCCACCGCTATCTTGACAAACGAGACATTGCAGGATCGTATTCTAAACCAAACACTTCAGATTATGTCAGAGAAAGGATACAGGGGTCTTGACTTTGACTTTGAATATTTGGGGACAGAGAACCGGGAACGATATGTTCGCTTTTTACAGAAAGCTCGAAAATTATTAAAACCTCGTGGATATTATATTTCGGCTGCAGTGGCCCCTAAGTATAGGGAACAACAGCACGGTGTTCTTTATGAGGGTCATGATTATCAGGCAATTGGGCAAGTTGTTGATTTTATCTTTTTTATGACTTACGAATGGGGATGGTCCGGAGGTGAACCAATGGCAGTGTCACCTCTACATCAGATGAGTGCTGTAATGAAGTACGCGATATCTGTCGTACCTAAAGAAAAGATTATGATGGGGATGCCATTATATGGCTATGACTGGACGCTTCCGTATGTACGCGGGGGGGAATTTGCTAAGTCAATTAGTCCTCAAAGAGCCTTAGAGCTCGCTCTCCGCTTCGGTGTAAGCATTAACTTTGACAAAGTCACTCAAGCTCCCTGGTTTAGATATAAGGATGAACAGGGGAAACTCCATGAAGTCTGGTTTGAGGATGCCCGGAGTATGCAGGCTAAATTTGATTTGGTCAAGGAACTCGGGATTAGGGGGTTCTACTACTGGGTATTGGGAAATGACTTTCCTCAGAATTGGCTTCTAATTGAAGACAACTTCGTGGTGCGTAAACGATGAACAAATGTTATTCTTTATGGGATACCGCTTTTTCTATTTCTGCTAGATATACTTGATGTAGAAGAACATGTTTAAAGGATCAAATGATGCACTCTTGAAGAAATCACAAGAGGCTGCCTCAAGTTATTTGAGACAGCCTCTTGTGATTTCTTCAGGTTCTTAAAATACACAGTTTTTCTTCAAACAGAGCGAGCTGATATTGGGG
>Ga0209386_1000695_pt1 | contig 15571 bp, 11 predicted proteins | sample NGEPertwo_FD_184510 | JGI IMG/M metagenome (GOLD analysis project Ga0209386, IMG submission 184510) | Arctic peat soil microbial communities from the Barrow Environmental Observatory site, Barrow, Alaska, USA - NGEE Permafrost154B-two... | ecosystem: Environmental > Terrestrial > Soil > Wetlands...
TCGGCAGGAGCATATCCCACAAAAAATGAACTATACTTATTTTCAGAATATTTACCGATAGAAAAATCAAATTTTTGAGCAGTCCCGGTTTTTCCTGCGGCTTGATACCCTGCCAGCTTAGCCCCTGTACCAGTTCCATCATTCACCACTTGTTCCAATATTTTGCTCATAGTTAAGGCAGTATCAACCGACACTACCTGTCTTACCGGTTTTGGTTTAAATATTTGAATTTTATTTTGCGCAGAATCTATTATTTCCTTCACTATCATCGGCTTCATCAAAGTTCCCCGATTAGCTATTGCCGATACAGCCATTATCAGTTGAAGGGGAGTTACGGCAATTTCTTGACCTATAGATAAAGAAGCCAGGGAAATTCTTGACCAATCCTTTGTACTTCTCACTAAGCCATTTACTTCACCGGGTAAATTTATTTCAGTTAGCGTCCCAAATCCGAACCTTCTAATTGACTTTTCAAAAACCTTTTCATCTAATCTCGTCCCGGTTTGAATTACTCCTACATTACAAGAGTTCTTTACAATATCGGTAAGATTTTGAGAACCATGTTGGTGTATATCGTGAAAAATAGTCCCATTGTATTTTGTCCACCCTATACAATTAAATTGGTCATCTAATTTTACTACTCTTTCTTCTAAAGCTGTCGATATAGTAATAACCTTAAAGGTCGAACCCGGCTCATAGGCATCAGTTACTGCCCTATTCCTCCAAAGATCACGAGGGTACTGATTAAAAAAATTGGGGTCATAGGAAGGTTTTACTGCCATTGCTAAAATTTCCCCGGTTTTGGGCTCGACTACAATGGCAATTCCTGTTTTAGCCTTGGATTTTTGAAAAGCTTTATCCAAAGCTTCTTCGGTAATATATTGAATAACTTCATCAATAGTTAATACAATTGAATGCCCATCTTTGTGAGCAGTTGATCCCTTAATACTTAAAGGCACTTTGTTTCCCGAAGCATCCCTTTCCAAAATCACTAAGCCGGGCAAACCCTCTAATTCTTTATCAAAGAATGATTCCAAACCTTCCAATCCTTGATTGTCTATCCCCACAAATCCCATTAAATTAGAAGCTAAGCTGTTCTTGGGGTAATATCTTTTACTCTCATCTAAAAAGTTTAATCCCTCTAAGTTTAATTTTTTAATCTCCGCAACTTCTGTTTCGTTTAATTTCCTTTTTATCCACACAAAAGATTTTTTCTGATTTAATTTCTCCAGTATATCTTTGGCTTTTAAATTTAAAATTGAAGATATTTTTTGAGCAGTTTCTTGAGGATTTTCAACTTTGGGGGGGATAGCAAATAAAGATTGAACATTAACATTCACGGCTAATTTTTTATAATTTCTATCATAAATATTACCTCTTTCTCCTTCAATAGAAAAGGAAGTGAGGTGTTCTTGTTGGGCAATTTCTTTATATTTATCACTTTGGATAACCTGAATGTTATATAACCTATAAATCAATGAAAAATAAAGAATTATAAATACTATAAGTAAAAAAATAATACGTTCTTTTTTCTCTTTTGAAAGCAACAACTATTTCCGCCCTCTTTAATCTATATCGCTACAAGATGTTATTTTACTACCCCTAAAATCAAGTCATTTATCTTGCTTAGGTCAAAACTAGCCCAAAAATTATTTTCCTTTTCGTAATTGGTGCTAATTGCCCCGATATCGTTTCCGGGATTAATCTTGGCAACGGGGTTTAAAGCAATAAACCTTACTTCCTTTGGCCTAGTCATTCCTAAATGATTAGAAGCAATTTCTTCAATTCTATCTAAAGCAGAAAGAGTCTCTGCACTAAGTTCAAGCCTTTTATTCTCTTCCTCTAATGCTATTTTTACATTTTCTAACTTTATTAATTTATATCCTAGTTCGGTTAATATAATATTATTAGAAATATAAAAAATTACTACAGAAGTAACAAAAATTACTAATAATAAAAATGACCCCAAAACAATTAAGGCATTCTTATTTTCGTAATTAACAACAGATATTGTACTGTTCCCTCTCATATTTTATCGCCCCTTTACTCTTATTATTTTCTCTGCCACTCTCAATTTAGCACTTCTTGCCTTAGGATTTTCCCTTATTTCCTCCGAAGAAGGTCTAATTGGTTTTTTAGTTATAATTTTCAATCCGTAATCCCCTTGATCTTTCCCCACTCTCTCTACTTCTTTGAATAGATGTTTAACTATTCTATCCTCCAGTGAATGATAAGAAATAACACACATCCTTCCCTTATTCTCTAAAACTCTAATTGCCTGATTCAACCCCTTTTCTAAGGCCTTAAGCTCCTGGTTTACTTCAATCCTGATAGCCTGAAATATCCTGGTTGCCGGATGAATCCTCCAGGTATGCCTCTTTTTAGTCCTGGGAAGAGACCTTATTACTAAATCAGATAACTGCTTGGTGGTAGTAATGGCTTTCTTTTTTCGCTCCGTTATAATTAGGCGGGCAATTCTCTTAGAAAACCGTTCTTCTCCATATTTTTCAAATATTTCAGCTAAATCTTTTTCGGAATAACTATTTATCAAAGTATCAGCGTTAAATTCTTGAGTTAGATCCATCCGCATATCTAAATGGCTGTCTTCTTTAAAACTAAATCCTCGCTCTTTCTCTTTTAGCTGGTGAAAGGACACTCCTAAATCAAAGATTATCCCCGAAACTGTTTTAATCTTTAAATCTGTTAGAATTCCCTCTAAATTTTTGAAATTACCTTTAACTAATTTTATATTATCGGTATAACTTTTTAGTTCTTCTTTCGCTGTTTCAATTGCCTCTATATCCTGGTCGATACCGATCAGTAAACCTTGGGGATAAATTTTTTCCAAAATAGCTTTGGAGTGTCCCCCACCCCCTAAAGTGCAATCGATATAAACACCTCCTTTCTTTAAGTCTAAATAACTTAGGATCTCTTTTGTTAACACAGGAATGTGAAAGGAATTTGTCATAGATTACCCTTCTTGTTCATATATTCTTTCGGCAATATCTTCGTATGAATTTTCAACTTCTCCGAAGTATTTTTGCCATACATCTTTGCTCCAGACCTCTATCCTATCTAAAACCCCAATAACCATAATTTCTTTACTAATCTGAGCGTAATCTCTCAAATATTTCATAATAATGACTCTGCCTTGATTATCCATGGTACAATCGATAGCTCGCGAAAATAGTATTCTCTTAAATGCCCGGGCATCTCTCTGTCCCAAAGGGAGCAGCTTCATTTTCTCAGATAGAGTTTTCCATTCTTCCAGAGGATAAACAAAAAGACAAGTATCAAGACCGAAAGTAATAATAAATTTCTCACCTAAAGATTCACGGTATTTTGCCGGTACAATCAATCTTCCCTTTTCATCGATAGTGTGCTCATACTGTCCTAAAAACATAAAATCTCCTTTATATTATATCCTCCACTTCACTCCATTTTACTCCACTAAATATAGTATACTACATTTTTTTAAAAAACCCTCTTTTTTTTTGAAAATAATTTGATTTTTTTTAAAAAAATTAGAAAACACCATATATTTAGCGTTTTTTCTATAATAGATACACTATTTATCAGCGTATTTTTGGGGAAAATAAAAGGACAGAAGACTTAAAGATATAAATTAGTCGATAGTGAAGAGTAATTAGTATCGAGTTAAGAAAATCAGAATTCAAAACTTAAAACATTTTTTTGTATAAAGCATTACTTTTTGAAGTAGAAGTCGGATTTCTCCGACCCGTTTTCAGTAATTAAGTTAATTTTCACGAGAAATATCTTGGGGATAGATAATGGAATAAAAAAAGACATACGATAAAATGTTTTATCGTATGTCTTTATATCTATTTATTTTGATAAGTAGATCGTATAAGCCGAGTTCTGTCCCCTTATAAGGGTGGTAATCATCTATCTGGGATGTAAGTTACCTTACACCTCTTGCGACCTACCCGAAGATTCAGCGGGCCACCACAGCTCTTCCTATTTGGTCTTGCTCCGAGCGGGGTTTACTAAGCTTGTTAGTCACCTAACAACTGGTAGGCTCTTACCCTGCCTTTTCACCTTTACCAAGCACCCAAATTGAATGCTCGGCTGTGTATTTTCTGTAGCACTTTCCTTAAGGTTACCCTCACTGGGGGTTACCCAGCGCTCTGCCCTGTGGAGCTCGGACTTTCCTCGAAAGAAATAGTATTTCTTCCGCGATTACCTGACCTACTTATCAAATATTCTTTTGTTAATTTTAAAATATCATTTTAATACAATAAAGTCAATTAGCTTAAAAGAAAGTATCGAGTATATAGTATCGTGTATCGAGTTAGTCTTTCCAGATTAGAATTCGGCTGCAATTGGGACAAATTATTATCTTTCGATTCTCTTTTAATTGATAAATAACATCGCTGGGAAGGTCGAGATAACAGCCTGGACATATGGAACTATCAACTTCCATAATGGCTTTTCCGCCCTTCTCTTTTCTTAAAAGTTCATACTCCTTTAAAAGACGATTATCGGTTATTTTACTTAATATCTCTCCTCTTTTGATATTTAAAGAATCCATATTCTTTTTAATTGCTAACCTTGTTAAATCCATTTCTTCTTTGCGTTTTTTAAACTCTTCCTCTTTCACTTTCAAATCTTCATCAAAATTATAAATTAATTTATTAAGGTCTTCCATTTCTTCCATTAAATCTAAAACATCTTCTTCAATTTTATCTTTTTCTTTTTTATAATTGGCTATTACCTTTTGTATTTGTTTAAGCTCCTTGATATCAGATATTTTTCCTCCGAATAAATCTTCCTGATGTTTTTTGATTTTATTAGATTTTTCAGTTAAATCTAATTCTATTCTTTTTAATTTAATCTGTAAACTCTTATAATCTTCGTTCTTATTTTTTAAACTATTTTTCAGCCCCTGAATTTCTTTGGTTACCCGTTCTATCAGTAAAGGCAAATCTCTCTTCTTTTTTTCTTCCTTATCAATATCAATATCGATTTTCTGTAATTCTAAAAGAATATCATATTGTTCTTCTATCAATAATTTATTCCCCCTCTCTTTATAGTTCAAAGCTCATTAAAATAAAAAAAGCCTTACTTCTTGTAAAAAAGAAGTAAGGCTTTGATAAAATTCTGGTATTTTTATAATTTTTTGCTTTTTCATAAACTCCACACTACCTGTACTATTGATAAAATTAATAACAACAATTTTTTTGGTGGGCCCACCTGGATTCGAACCAGGGACCGACCGGTTATGAGCCGGTTGCTCTGCCAGCTGAGCTATGGGCCCGTTAGCTGTCGTAATCTTCGTTAAAAGTATATCAGATATGTTTATAAAGTCAAGAATAATTCGTATCTCATTAAAAGTTAATTAGTTAGTTGATTAAGAAAATAAAGAGAAAAAATTAGGAGCTTATCGTGGGCACGATGCATCGTGCCCCTACCTTTGCCATTCTTGCAAAAACAAGTATCGAATAGCTTATTTTAAATGCAGGCTCTTTAGCTGTCCACAGGCAGCAGAGATATCATCACCTTTTGATTTCCTTATCGTAGTTGGAATTCCCTTAGCTATTAATTTATTTTTAAAATATTTAACCTGGGAAGCAGTGGGTGCCTGCAGTAAGGAATCGGGCGCAGGATTAAAGGTAATTAAATTTACTTTAGAATTAAATCCGCTAATCAGTTTAGCCAGTTTATCTGCGTAATTTAGTGAATCATTCACTCCTTTAATTAAAATGTATTCAAAAGTAATCTGTCTATCAGTTTTATCCGCATAATTCTTGCATACTTCTATCAGATCAGGCAAGGGATAGAGATTGTTTACCGGCATCAGATAAGACCTTAGTTTATTTTCCGGGGCATGCAGAGAAACTGATAGCTCTATCTGCCAATCATGCTCTTGCAATCTTTTTATAGCCGGTATCACCCCGCAGGTAGAGATAGTAATCTTTCTTGCTCCAATATTAAATGCATCTTTAGAGTTCAATATACAAATGGCTTTTACAACATTATCATAATTGTCTAAAGGCTCCCCAATACCCATAAATACAATATTATTGGGATTTGACTTCATTTTTTTCTTAACAAATAAAACTTGATTTAAAATCTCGCCAACTGTAAGGTTTCTGGTAAAACCTTTTTTGCCGCTTTCACAAAACAAACAGTTAAATTTACAACCAATTTGGGAAGATATGCATTCAGTAACTCTTTCGTCGGAAAATATAAGAACACTTTCTATTAAATTTTCATCTTCTAATTTAAATAAATATTTCTCAGTTTGGTCTTTCGATTTAGCTAATTTAACTAACTCTATCTTACTTATATAATAATTTTCTTTAAGTAAATCTCTAAATGATGCTGGGAGGTTCAGCATTTTCCTGAAATCCTCTATGCCTTTCTTGTAAACTAAATCAAATACTTGAGTTGCCCTATATTTTTCAACTCCTAAATTTTTAACCTCTTCTTGAAGTTCATTTAATGTAAATTTTTTAATATCTTTCTTTTGTATAATCATAATATAAACTAAATCTCTACAATTTATTTTTTAATTTCTCTTCTTATATCTTCAGCAAATTTTTTTGCTCTTTTATCTATCCCCGGAATACTCTTTACAGACCCGGGGTCATTAGCGGTAGCGGTTAAAGTAAAATAAGGAGGTAATCTAAATCCTTTGTTAATATTTAAAGCTCCTATTAACTGTTTGGCTACACAATCACTCCCTGAATTTCCGGAAACCACAATGGAAAATATAGTTTTATTTCCAAATTTCACTCTCTTGTAAAGAACAGTCATTCTATTTATAACTGCCATAAGCTTTGCGGATATCGCATCATTATAATTGGGGCATAACCATATTATACAATCAGCCCCATCTATCGCAGGAAGAATTTCTTTTACCATAATCCCTCCATAAAAACAGCTTTTTTCTTCACTATAATGGATGCAAGTTTTATAAGAACATCCTCTGCAATCTACTACGGTTCCATTTTCTACGTGGAGCTCTCTTATATCTTCTCCGCTAAGATTTTCTTTTACCATTTTCCAGAGCATAAGAGTATTAGAAGTCTTAAACAAACTCGAATGTAATACAAGTATCTTCGGTCTGTTAATTAAGTTTAAATTTTCCTCCGCTAAATTTTTTACCAATTCTTTTGACTGTTTTTTATAAATTTCTATAAGTGGTAGGTTAAAAGTTTTTTGCCAGGTAAGAAAATTATTGAGATTGTAAGTAGCTTCTACAATCGGATGACCTGGGAATCTGCACCCCATCTGGTTAGTTAAAAAAATTATCTTTTGAGCGCTACTCTTGGTAAACAATTCACTAGAACTCCGGATAATAATTACAGCACTTGAACCTAAAAGAGAATTATCTCCTCTTTCTTTCAATTTTAGAAGCATTTTAAATAAAGGAATATTAAATCCACATTCATCTAATTCAACAGCAAATAAAATCTTTTTATCTCGTAAATCAGCAGGAAAATCCTGAATAGTTTTTATAATCGTTAATTGATAATTTTCTGTGGCTGTTTTGACAACTTCGGTAAAACTATCCGATATTTTCCCCGGCATAATCAAATAAATCATTTTCATAAAATAATTTCCTCTATCGATAATTATTTATAAAATATTGTCCAATTCCTGATAACTTCGTTTAATTTTTTCTATTAAAATAGCTGGGAGGTCTAACCTTTCAATTTCAATTCCTGATTTAAGCAATCTATTTTTCGCTCCCATAAATACTCCCCCCATAAAAGTTGCACTATAATGCCATTTTCCACTCATAGTGGCAATAAGAGGATAGCTCCCGGAAGATAAGGCCGGAGCCACATAAGGTTTAAAACCGGTCTTCCTTACTTCTAAGTTTGCTTTTATAGTCTGAGCGGTAAGCATCTCGGAAAGATTTTCATCATATTTTTTTAAGCTATTGGCAATTATCAAACCCTGACCATGGGGACCAAAGGCTCTTCCTTCTCGATTATATTCAGCAGTTTCGGTATTTTGTTTTGCATAATAAACTGCCCGGGCATGCATTACTCCTAAGCCATATCCTCTTATCTGGTCTGCTGCTAATCCTTTAAAATCAAGCTCTACGCTTGTATTTTTATTACTGGCCAGAAAAACAGCCTTACACAATAAATCTACCGGGTCTGAGATAACTGCAAATATTCCCTTAAACGATTTTTCGCGGGCCCTTCGGGCATAATCAGAGATTACCTTAAAATTTCCCTCGAATTGCTTCATTCTAACATCTTCTTGTTCATTTCCCAAAGAAGGAACTCCTACGGTTGCACAAAACACAAACATATCACAATCAAAAATATTCTCTTCTCTTATCCGGGAAACCTCGGGAAATCTCTGAGCAGTAAAAGGATAAAATATCTGATTTGCCTCTAATTCCCATTTTTTTATCGCGTTTATATTTTTATCGTATATTCCGATAGATTCAATATATCTTCCCCCCAATAATCTTAAACCGGTGAGGAGGACACCTCCCACATCACCCAATCCTACAATATTAACTTTCCACTGCGAAGGGAATTCATAATTTAATACCTCTTGCCAGTCAGGATATTCGGTATTAAGTGAACTCGCTCTTTTTTCTTTTATTCTTTGATTAAGCCATTGAGGTAAATCGTAATCAATCTTTTTGGATTTTTGCAGCAGGTGAAGGTCTTCTTCTTTTAAAAAGATCAGGGACGGATCGGAAATGCAAAAATTTCTTCTTGATTTTAGAGGGTTTGTCCGGTTAAGTGCATAAATTATTTCTTTATTTTCTTCAGCTTCGCTTTCAGATATTCTATTTAATTCATTGTACTCCGATTGAGAAATCAGAACTTTACCTTTTAATTTATAGAAAAACATCTTTATTTTTCCCCCTCACCTTTACCCTGTGCAGTAATTTCCTCTACTACACAGGGCAGGCCCTCTCCAAATTTATCACTCATCACTTATTACTGTTTTTTCCGGTTTCACATTCCCCTCTCTGCTATTCCTTTAGTTCGTCGTAAAAGTTCAAGGCTATTTCCTAAATAATGAGAGGGGCTAAGATTCAGATTATAATCCATATCTTCTCCATGATCAGGATATCGGGGATAGATAATTACTTCTCCTAAATGATCAAGAGTTAATTTTCTTTGTTGGATTACCTGATATTCATTTTCCAAAGCTTCTAATATAGCTAGAGCATTTTCAATACAAACTTCGGAAAAATTATAGATGGTTTTTGCATGAACTTTTTTAATAAATGAAGGGAAAGTATAGGGTAGTATCTGATTGATGGATCTAACTAAATTTCCTTGAGTCCTTATCTTTCTCTTTAATGCATCTCCCCCAACAAAAGGATACAATTCGCTTTCATTAAACCAAAGCCTGAGATTGGGAATAAAATGGGCACAATCAGCATCTCTCTTTAATATAGTTGCTATTTCTTTTCCACTCCCGGATAGTGCTCCCACAATTATTTTTTTTACTTTGATATCATATTTTTCAAATAAGGGTTCAAGGGTCTTAATTCTATACCCTTTGTGTAAATAGTCATCAATAAGGATTACGGGCATATCAAATGAATGAATTATTTTAACTTGATTTTCCAGACTCATATAATTGGGGAAGGCGCCAATCTCAAAACTTTTCATGTCAGAAGCAAATATTTTTTCCGTATGGAGAGATTTAGTTGCCGTGTTAGGTACTACCATCTTATGCAGTACCTTCCCGAAAGGTACACACATTGAATCTCCTAAAACTCGTGGGGTTAAGGGCGTTGTCGAAACATCGTTTAACTTACAAATTTTCTTTACAATAGTCTGATTGATTAAATTTATATTAAATGGTAAAACAACATTCCCGGGATAGAAAGTAGTAAATGATTTTAATAATCTCTTCCGAGATGCAATAACTGATTTTTTAATGTTTAAATTTTGACAGAAGGGTTCCTTTATAATTGTCTCGGTATCCAGATTGACTATACAGGGTTTGCTGATATCCACCACAAATACCGGGTTGTCTTTATCACTGAAAGGTAAGCGATGAAACCCCATAAGCTCTAAATTCTCGTTTAAAGAATCTAACGGATAATTTTTTAATACATTTCTAAATACCGTATAATTGTAATCTCTCTCTATACAAAAAGAAAGGGTTTCGGTGAGAATAACCTGCTCAAGGTTTTCGAGTCCTGATCTATTTTCCATATCGCTTATAGTAAAAATGCCATCAATAACTATAGTGCGGCCAACTGCATTTTCCCGGATGTACTCAGATACCAAGTTGTCCTTAAACTCTTGGAAAAGAATGTTTGAACGAACCCAATGAAAGACTGAAAAACCCAATATCATTCCAGTATGGCGAACATCGCGCAATAGCAAAATTCTCGGATTTAGTTTATGGCTAAACTCAACCAAGTTTTTAGATGCTTCGTTTCGATTATATTTAGAAAGAACTTTCTGGCAAAGTTCTTTTATTAAGTCCGGGGTAATATTTTCAATTACCTCCACATCGGTAGAAATAGTCTGTACTACACTCTTATATTGTGGCTCTCTTTGGTATAAACTATTATTGTAAATATATTTCTGAGCCAAAGGGTCTATAAGTCTGGAAATATCTCTATTTTCATCTATATTATTTCTTATTTGAGTCGAACTTATTTCTTCATAACGAGTAGCAAGATTAAGATTGAAAGAATTTTTCCCAATACTTTCAATTGGTATTTGAACTTTTTTCTTTTGCCCCTCTATGGAATTTGAAACCTTTCTATCAAAAATAATATGAGGAAAAGTATGAATGGAATTTTTGCTTTTAGTTTTTTGATAAGCAGAGGCATTTAATATAACATCACTGCCTGCTACAATGTAAACCTCGGAAAAAGGGAAATTTTCCCTCAAAGTCTTTAAATTATCTGGATTGGCGATATTAACCGGCAAATCTTCGGGATATAAATACACATTAAGTTCATCAGCAATAGAAATATTTATTATACTCTTTCTGAAGAGGTGGGGTTGAGTCCTTTTAGACCAGGAAAACTCATCAACAGCCAAATATATTTCAAAGCCAAGATTTTCTATTGCCTTAACAATCTCTCTGTGGCTTAAAGAAAACGGGTCAAAAGCTCCTGGGAAGAAAGCTATTTTATCCGGAGTTTCAAGGTTTATGTTTCCCCTGAAAAAATTATAATCAGAGATAAATTTATACATATAATTAAGTCCGGTGCAACTTATTAAAAACATCAGGCCTTCTTTATTTACAGGAGTCAACAAAGTAAGAATCTTTTTAGCAATAAGTTGAAATATGTGGTTCTTCTCTTCTAAGCTGAGATGACTTGAGCCAAATATTTCCTTACCGATAACTCTAAATGCTGCCTGTTTCACTTTTAAATTATAGTGCACAAAGCCATTCAAAAGGATACCTATCATCTTACAAAGTCTGTTTTCGTATGATTTCTCTTTTTCTGAAAATCTTTCCCAGTACTTAGGATAATTAGCAATGGCAATACCAATGGTTCTAAGCAACAATGAACTTAATTTAGGATCTGATTGTTTGATTTTCCCTATTAAATCATCAACAAGTTCCTCTAACTCATTAGGTCTAAGGTAGAGTATTAATTGACCTAAATAGTAAGGAATATATTTGGTAAATTGATAATCTTCCATTTCTAAAGCCCGCAATAGTTCAATGGCTATATCGTTCCTCTGCTGAAAAGATAAAGAAGGCATTAAATTTATCAGAGCTTTACCAGCTAAATTTCTAATATCTTCTATGCCGCTAACTTTTAAAATATTACAAAAATGCAAAGCAGTATAGATTTCTTCTTGTTTGCTTTTTAAGGTATGTTCTAATAAAAGTTCTATTTGAATTTTTTTAATTATTCCACTGGTTGAAGTTTTAAGGTTGCTTAGAAATATATACTGTATCTTTTCTATGTCCCTTCGGTAAAATTCGATATACTTTATCATTATACTTTCGTCCAAACCTAATAATTCAACTATCTTCATATTTAAATAATTTTCAGCAGGGAGCACTGAGGCAGAAATATTACCGGTAAATATCTTTCGTAAGTTATTTATAAATTTAAATTCTTTATCAATTTGGGGTATTAAATCGTAGACTACCTCTAAAGCAGTAAGCTTGAGATTGTGATTCTCTTTCTTCAACATCTTTATAATATAATCAAATAATACCTTTACAGATTTTTCATCTGAACAGATTGATATATGTTTGGCGGTTTTTATCAAACACAGTTGAGTTTCTTCATCGGTATACAGGTGATTTTTATAGTGTTTTAAAATAATTTTTCTATAATTGCTTACCTGATGGTTATTGCGACAGTTAGAAAAAAGGGAAGAAATCATATTCTCAGTGCTATTAATAATCCGGGATTGATGAAGAGCAATCTTTTTATGGTCTGGCTGTAAAAAATATTTTAAATATCTTTCCAGTAAATTAATACTGGTAATCACGGGAGGTTTTAGGATAACATTTTGGGGAATCTCTTTACGGTAATCTTCGTCAAAGCTGGCAATTAATAAACCGATAAGATTTGCACTTCTCCTTCTTATTTCATCTTCCGGGTGAGTTAATTGTTCGTAGAAATATCTTAAGGAAATCATCTTCTGATTTTGAGTCAGATAGGTGGAATATTCATTAAAAATTTGTAGGTATTCCCGTAAATTGTTCCAATCTTTTTCGCTTCGAGCTAATTCTAAAAGTGAATTAAGAGAAGATTCGTCTCGAAGTTCGTGCATTAAATTTATATTATGTTCTACAGAAAGAAATTTTATATTTTGTATAACTTCCTTGCCTTGCATGAGAGGATAATACGGGTTTCTATTTTTTTTGCAAGAGCTTATCCCTTTATCCTCTACGTTTACATTTACCCCTAAATTTATCATATAATCTTCAAAGTCTTTTAATTTATCATAAACCCGGCAATATCTTTTTCTTTTTTTCTCATCAACATTATCTAATTTGCCTAAGATTATTTGAAAAGAATCTTTCAAGTTAAAAATTCTCATTTCCTCTTTAGAGCCATTATTACTATTTTTAACCCGAAAATCAGAATAAATTAATATAAGTGATTCCAGAGGCAAATTTTCTAATTCCAAATCCCAAACAGAATGATTAACTGCAATGTGTCCGATATAAAGGATATTATGTTTTTTAAACCATATATCAGTATAGTAATAATGTAAATAGGGAGTTCTTTCTACCTCAATATCCTTGCATCCATATTTTCCGATATCGTGTCCTGCTGCTGCTCCCGAAATCCTCCCCAAATCAACCGGAAGACCCAGATTATAAAACTGCCTGCCGATAAACAAAGCAATCCAATTCACCCCACATATATGGTCTAAAGTATTGAACTTTAAAATTTCCTGGCTTAATTTCATCATCTCATAAATATATTCATCATTAAAGGCTTTTAGAAATCTTTTATATTCAGCAGGATTCTCCAGTTTGCTTTTTTCGTCAAAAGTTAAAAAATTAAGGGGATATTTACTGTAAAAAGCAGGATCACCGGACGACTTTTGGAACTTCGAAATTACTCTTAAAAATTCTAAATAGAGTAAGAGAGATTTTCGACAATTAGGGGAGATATTCTTAACAGACAGCTCTACTGCTTCCGGGAAAGATTTAGAGAGGGTAAATTGATACACCTGATGAAGCCAATTAGTGGGATTATGTTCTTTATCAATATTAGCGATGATATTCTGACATAATAAATATACTACCTGGCAACTATAATCTTTATTTTTTACCATAATAGTTAATTGTTTTAAAAATAGAGGATTTTCAATATATTTTCTAACCAATTCTTTATCTAAAGAGATATCGTCTAATATTTGTGTGTGCAAAATCTTTTTAGATATTTTGTTATATAATTCTTTTACCGTAGTTTTATTCATTAATTATCACCCTAAAACATTTTATGGTAAATATTTATTAATAATAATTCTTTTACAATATTTATTATAACTGAAAACTACCGGATTTTACAATTGAATCAGGATTTTTTCTAATTACCCACCTAAAGTTTACACTAATAAGATTTCCCTATTGAAGTGAAGTTATTTTTTAAATTTTAATAGAATAGGGGATATGATATATTGCAATATCTTACCCCCTATTCTATTTATTGTATTTACTTTTCTTAATATCTACACTTATTAAAGAATAATTAAACTGCTACAACTTCTTTTATTTCAGGAACTTCTTCCTTTAATGCTCTGCCAATACCCATCTGTAAAGTCATCTGTCTCATCGGACAACCCGCACAAGCACCAGTTAGTTTTACTTTTACTACTCCCTCTGGAGTCACCTCTACCAATTCAACATCTCCGCCATCTGCTTGAAGAGATGGTCTTATCTTCTCTAAAGCTGTTTTTACTCTTTCTTGCATTTCTTCCTCCTAATATAATATTATTGATTACACAGATTAATGTTACTGCAAATCTGATTTCCTTAATTATAGCTAAAATATGTTAGCATACAATCAGATTGATGTCTATTGTATTTGGTAAAATTTAACTAAAAAGACCTTTGGTAATGCTAAGCTACTCAAATGACATTTCGAATCGCTGTTCGTTAACTTCTGTGCCCCACTGTATTCCTTTGTACTGCTCAACGAGTTTGAAACCGCACTTCTCGTAAAGGTGTTTCGCAGCGTCAAGGCCCTCAAAAGTCCAGAGGTATACTCGTTTATATCCTTTGTTTCTACAAAAGTCAAGAGCTTCTTTAATAAGCTGATTGCCAATACCTCTTCCACGCAAGACATCGGACACGATGAACCACCTAAGATGTGCTCCTTCGTTTTCGGCGTGAATCCCGTCGATGGTAATAGACCCCTCAACGCGGCCATTAAGCGATGCGGTCCAGAAACCATCGCGCTTTTCATCATATCTCCCGAGGAACTCTGAAAGCTCAGTAGCCACTTTCGCTTCAAAAAATACCGAAAAATCCCAATGCTCGTGGTAGTAAGTACCATGAAGTTCAGCAACTCGACCAATTGAACCAGGGATATAACCCTTTACTATTTCTACATTCGACATACATTGCCTCCCAATTAATTCGTCTTTACTTTTATCCACCCATAAAGCTTTTTCTAAAAAACGTTATCTTAACTAAATTGCTACATAAATTTACAAAATCCTTCTTTTTTAAAGAAAAATATTAATTGTCCTTCTTCTTATTTTATATTTTCAACAAATTGAATTTTTATTCCATTTGGGTCGAGTATATATATAAACTTAATAGAAGGATTTGGTTGGAATGGTCCTGAATGTATTGGGATATTTTTTTTCTTCAATATCTCACTCATTTGTTCAATTGAATCAACTACAAAACCCAGAGAAATATCTTTTCCAATAGCAATATCATCAACTTTTGTATTGTAAATTAATTCTATTTGTGTTTCGCCAGATCCCAGAAAAATAATTTCCATATCAGAGTTTGGCTTCATTCTCCTATTAATATTAAGACCGATGATCTCTTGATAAAAATGCAATGATTTTTCCATGTCCTTTACATTTATAGTTACCCAACAAAATTTCATTTTTGCCTCCTTAAAATATAGATATTCATTATATTACATTGC
>Ga0209386_1000696_pt1 | contig 15555 bp, 12 predicted proteins | sample NGEPertwo_FD_184510 | JGI IMG/M metagenome (GOLD analysis project Ga0209386, IMG submission 184510) | Arctic peat soil microbial communities from the Barrow Environmental Observatory site, Barrow, Alaska, USA - NGEE Permafrost154B-two... | ecosystem: Environmental > Terrestrial > Soil > Wetlands...
ATTCAATGGGCATATTAAACTGCTTTCCTATTTTAGTCGCATCAGGATTGGTGAATGCATGTGTCGCATTTGGATAGACAATGAATTTATATTCAGCGCCAATCGAATCGAGTTGATGCTTAAATGCGTTGACATCATTTTCGGAAACAAACTTGTCATTTCCACCATGACAAACCAGGATTTTGGCTTTTAATAAATCTTTATTAGCCGGTACGCCTGCAAGCCCGCCATGAAAACTTACAACTCCCTTAAAATCGGCCCCCAACTTGGCTGAATTCAAAACCACTGAACCTCCAAAACAATAGCCAATTGCAAAAATATTTTGGTTATCAGTTTGTTTGTATTCCTTTAGTTTGGCAAGCGCCGCTTCGAGGCGGGTTTTTGACAACTGCGGATCTTTATAAAACGGCGTTGCAAATTCCTGTGCTTCAGTCGGATTCTCCGCTATTTTACCATCACCATACATATCAACAGCCATCGCGATATATCCAAGTGCTGCAAGCTTTCGTGCTCTCATCACGGGATAATCGGTTAGTCCCCACCATTCATGGACAACCAAAATAGCCGGCCGTTTTCCAACCTGGTTTTCATCATACACGATTACTCCTTTAAAGACTTTATCACCAATTGAATAAGTCACTTTGTCTTCTTTTATTTTTGGAGAAGGTGCCATTTTCCCGAAACTTGAACTTACTGTGAACATGGATATTAATATTACGGATAGAATAACACTATTAGTTTTCATTGTCTTATTGTTTAAATGTTTAAAATCATTTTTACTAAACGCAATGACTAAAAAAAAGTTCAGCAATTAAACTTATAATCAATTCTTTATTTGGCTATCTGCTGTTTTAAGTCCATTTTTTTCTAAATAACAGAAATTACTACAAACTCAGTACTTTATTTGTAACCAAAAATTTATAGCAACGTTTAGAATGTCTAATGAAAAAAAATCAGATAAAATATCGTTTATATCTGGTGCAAATGTGCAGGTTAAACAAAATAGAACCTTAAACTCAAGAATCAGGGACTGATTTTGCCAAACCTGAAATTTCAAAATAGTGGGAGCAGAATTTCCTGACGCCTGTCGGGCATTCATTTATTAAGCTGAAAATTAAACAGATTTAAAAATTTAGGGGGGAGCCCAAAACCCTTAAAAGAGTAGGCTGTGGTTAGCCGAAAACACATCCCAGAGTAGGCAGAATAAAAATATCTAATATGGCAAAATTAAAAATTGCAGAACTGGCAAAAAAACTATTAGATTTCAACGCGAGATGGACTCCCAGAGAGAATCCGATAAGTCTTTTAAAAGTTGAGAAGGTGAAGGCGATGCTAAGTCAGACTGAACCAACAATAACAGCAGCAGCTAATTTAACAGCGGCTGTTGCTGCTCCGATTGCAGGGTTTGCTCCAGCTATAGACTGGCGTAATCACAATGGTAACTTTGTCACAGGGGTTAAAAACCAATTTTCCTGTGGATCCTGTGTTTCTTTTTGTACGGTGGCTGTAACAGAATCTATGGCCGCGATTGAAAAAGGTCAATTGTTGGATCTTTCAGAAGCCGATCAGCACTTTTGTTCTTCGCATGGTGCAAATTGTGGCGGATGGGATGCGTCAAGTGGATTCAATCAAATTAAGAGTAGGGGCGTATGCAGTGAGGCGAGCTTTCCATATGCAACAGCTTTCCCCAATAACGATCCAGGTTATTATTGGACACATAATGCTCCTCCCAATCCTGTGTGCCACGTTGCCCCCGACAGAAATTCGAGTGTGGTGAAAATAACGAATATTTTTAACCTTGGCAGTAATCAAACAGCCGTTAAAAATTATTTAAATACTACCGGTCCTGTTTCGTGTTCATTCGCTGTTTATGAGGACTTTCAAAGCTATGGTTCCGGGGTTTATCACCATCTGAATGGTGTATTGTTGGGATATCATTGCATTGAAGTGATTGGATATTCAGAAGCAGGTCAATATTGGATTTGCAAAAATTCCTGGGGTACTGGCTGGGGTTTGTCTGGGTATTTAAATATTGCTTATGGTGAATGCAACATAGATGTCTATGACAAGGTGGGTGCAACCGGAGTTATATTACCTGCACCTCCGCACGGATGGTATGGTTATGAAAATTTAGGTGGCTTAATTACATCAAAACCAAATGCTACGAGTTGGTCTGCAAACCGGACTGACGTGGTTGCACGTGGAACAGATTCTGCGGTATACCACAAGTGGTGGGATGGCGCTCATTGGAACGGTTGGGAGTCATTAGGTGGACAGATTCAGGATGCACCTGCAATTTGCTCCTGGGGCAATGGCCGGCTTGACATTTTTGCCGTCGGCTTGAATCACCATTTGTTTCATAAATGGTATCAGGGTGGCTGGAGCGGATGGGAAGACCTTGGTGGACTTTTATCATCCGAGCCGGCTTGCGTAAGCTGGGGTCCAAACCGCATTGATATCTTTGCCCGTGGAATGAACTCTTCGATGTGGCATTTATGGTGGGATGGTGCATGGCATGGATGGGAAGATCTGGGCGGTATCATTACCTCTGCCCCTGCTGTCTCATCATGGTCTTCGGGCAGATTAGATTGTTTTGCACGGGGCACTAATAATCATTTATTTCATAAATGGTATCAGAATGGTTGGAGTAATTGGGAAGATTTGGGATCTGGTTTATATGACAATCCCGGAGCTGTTTCATGGGGACCCAACCGAATTGATGTATTCTTCCCAGGCGATCACTACAATATGATGCATAAATGGTGGGATGGTACCAAATGGAGCGGCGATGAAAATTTGGGAGGAATTCTTTCTTCCGGAGTTGGAGTTTCCAGCTGGGGGTTGGGCCGTATTGATTGTTTTGTCGAAGGAACCGATTCTTCGATGTATCATAAATGGTATCAATAAACGAATGTTTAAATTAAATTTTGGATGGCATTTGCTTCTAGTAAATGTCATCCAATTAATATTTTAGGATGATTTTTAGATATTTGTATTTTTTGTCAGTTTTGGTTATCTTTATGGTTTCAGGCTTTTTGAAGGTGCATGAATTCTATTATTTCACAAATTACTGTCAAACTAAAATCGGATCAGCGATGGAAAATCAAATTGTTGAAACCAGAACGATGAGGCCTTTGGAAGTATTTAAAATTGAACTTGTCAGCAGAGGTTCATTGGGCTTACAGTTATTATTTAAAATGGACATAGATTCAATTGTTGAAGTGAAAAGGGTTGAACCGATAATCAATCAAGTTAACCCACCTCGTCCCGGTGATTCGATTGGTGCTTTTTTCGAAATCAGGGCGCTTAAAAATGGAATGGTTAAAATCACCTTTTATGAAACCCAACCCTGGAATAATGATTTTAAAGATATTATTCAAAAAGAAATCAATGTGAAGGTAGTTGAATAGTCACTACTTCTCTCAGCGATTTTAAGGGAAATAATTGCAGAGCTATATTCTTAATAAAATTAAAGGTAAACCATTCTTGATCTAATTTGTTTTTATAATTATAGAGTTTTAAACTATTCAATATTTTGAGTGTTATATATATGATATTCAATATTGTGTATTTTTAGGATGAGCAATGGTTCTCAAATACAATCAATAGTGGCAACAATCATAAAGAAAAAAGCTATGACAGACAGAAGGATGTTTCTAAAATCGATTGCAGGTGTAACTGCCGGTTTAACATTGGGAGGTGCTACCCCCGCGCTTAAGAGTGAAAGTGACCGTCTGGGTGAAGTGCTCCCAAAGCGGAAACTTGGGCGGACAAATGAATATGTAACCATGCTCGGAACCGGAGGTTATCATGTTGGCTGGACCACAGAACGCGATGCTCAGGAGGTTGTTGAAGCCGCTCTTGAAGGTGGTGTCCGGTTTTTCGACACGGCTGAAAGCTATGCCGATGGAACAAGTGAATTGCGTTATGGCAAATACCTGACGCCAAAATATCGTGACCTGATTTTTTTGACAAGCAAATCTACGGGCAAAGATGCAAAAACCGTAAGGGAGCATTTGGAAGGAACATTGCGGAGACTCAATACAGATCACCTGGATTTGTATCAGGTTCATGCTATTTCAACACCTGAAGATGTTGACAGTCGGATTCAGTTAGGAGTACTTGAAGTTTTGTTAAAAGCCAAAGAGGAAGGAAAAATCAGGTATATGGGATTTACAGGCCACCAGAATCCTTTTGCTCATGCACGAATGCTCGAGCGAACAAGTGAAAGTGATATTTTCGACACTGTTTTGATGCCGGTGAATGTGCTGGACCAGACTTATTTCAGTTTTACACAAAATATCATGTCCAAGGCGTTGAAAAGAAATATGGGAATTTGTGCTATTAAATCCCTGGCAGACGGTCGGTTCTTCGCGAAGAAAGAGCAAGCTGGTTGGACATCTGAAGATCCACTAATCCCAAACTACCTTAGTATTAAAGAAGCAATGCATTTTGTATGGTCATTGCCGGTTTCCGTTTTAATTTCAGGAAATGAAAATGCCACCTTTATGCGTGAAAAAATAGCCCTTGCCCGCTCGTTTACCAAACTTACGGAAAAACAAAAGCTGGCCTTGATCGATAAAGTAAAAGATATTGCACTCACAGGTAAAGTTGAATACTTTAAAAAGAAGGAAAGCTGATATAAAATCATTTTAATCCTTTCAGAATACGTATGGCTTCTTCGATATGCTTTTCGGCTTGTAACTGGGAATTAAATATAAATACCACCTTGCCGGCTTTGTTTGCAATGTAGGTAACACGCCCGGGAAGCAGACCAAAAAAAATTGTAGGGACATCGAACAATTTTCGCACGTTGTTCCCTTCATCACTCAGCAACGTGTAATTTAATCTGTATTTATTGGCAAAATCTAAATGGCTTTTAACGGACTGGGCACTAATGCCAATGACTAGCGCATCGAATTCACTGAAAACTTCAAACTGATCGCGGAACGAACAAGCCTCTTTTGTACAGCCGGGACTATCATCTTTAGGATAAAAGTAAATCACCAGATTCTTTTTTCCCTTCACCGAATTGATGTCAAAATCTTTTCCAAACTGATCTTTTAATGAGAAAGAGGGAATCGTACTCCCAACACCTATTTTGTCCATTTCGTTTGTATTTGGGGTTTGTGAATAACTTTTTAAATTGAAGAAGAAAAAAAGTATCACGAAATTGATTGTCATGCAAAACCAAAAAAAACTGCTGAGTTTCTGTTTGATTTTACAGAATTCTTCGCCTGAAAATAAAGCAAAGTAAAGAAATCGGCTATCGACTTCAGGTATCATTGTCTTTTTCATTAATTAAGTAGTTTTCAATGTGAGTCCTGCTTAATAACATGTATTTGACTGATTAGTTTTGGAAGAGGGAAATGTATACTTCGTTAAGGCGGAACCCTTGGTTCAATTACTCTCAAAAAATGTGCTTTAAGACATTTGCATGGCAACCTCAGCAATTTCTGGGAATGTGCTTTTCTTCAGAACGAAACACTAGGTGAAAGCAGTTGCTTAAGTAGTTTGAAATTACTAGTCGGTGATACGCCTACTTATTTGCAAACTGGGTAACACCTCAGTTAACAAACCATTCTCCATCTGGTTTGTTCTAACAATATGAACAAACAGAATCGATTATCACAGGCAAGCAGTCCTTACCTACGGCAACATGCCGACAATCCGGTTGATTGGTACGAATGGGGTGAAGAGGCTTTATCGAAAGCCAGGAATGAAAACAAACCGCTGATTATCAGCATTGGCTATGCCGCATGTCATTGGTGCCATGTGATGGCGCATGAATCGTTTTCGGACGAGGAGATCGCCGGATTTATGAATTCCCATTTCGTCTGTATCAAGGTCGATCGGGAAGAACGACCCGACATTGATCGCATCTATATGGATGCAGCTCAATTATTGACCGGACGAGGGGGCTGGCCGCTTAATGCATTTGCACTACCCGATGGTAGACCGTTTTATGCAGCAACTTATTTTCCACCAGATCAGTGGATGGATGCACTTCATCAACTTAGTCATTTATTTCACGACGAATATCCACGGGTTTTACAGGCAGCAACGTCCCTAACTGAAGGAATTCAGGCAAATCCTTTTCCCGGAATATCGGATTCGAAGCCATTTACGTCCGCCGAATACCTTGCCTCCTATGAGAATCAAATCGATACAATCGATTTTGAATTTGGTGGATATTCCGGTGCACCCAAATTTATGATGCCGACAGGACTGGAATTTCTCCTCCAATACCACTACCTGACAGGAGATCAGAAAGCGCTTGATGCCGTCACGATCACGCTTGAAGCAATGGCAAAGGGGGGAATTTACGATCAAATCGGAGGAGGTTTCTCCCGTTATTCCACAGATCAATTCTGGAAAGTTCCCCATTTTGAGAAAATGCTTTACGATAATGCGCAGTTAATTACGCTTTATTCACATGCTTATCAATTGACAAATAATCAGTTGTATGCCGAAATCGTAGAGCAAACAATTGCGTTTGCAGAGCGGGAATTACGGGATGTTGAAGGTGGCTTCTTTGCTTCGATTGATGCTGACAGTGAACACGAAGAGGGAAAATTCTACGTATGGACAAAACAGGAAATCGAATCGGTCTTAGATGCCGAAACGGCCAAAATTTTGATCCGATTTTATCAAATTACCGCCAAAGGCAATTGGGAACCAGGCAAAAATATCCTTCATTGCAAGGTTGACAAAGCTACTTTTGCCATTGAAAATGGAATGTCAGTCAATGAATTAAATTCTATTCTACATGAAGCAAATGCATCTTTGCTCGAACGACGCAACTTGCGCATTCGTCCGACTACCGACGACAAAATTCTTACCTCGTGGAATTCATTGATGATATCGGGTTATGTGAATGCCTATAAAGCTCTTGGTAAGGAACAATATCTCGAAGGAGCCCTTCGTACAGCTCGTTTCATTGAGGCTAATATGATTAAAAAGGGTGGACTCCTTTTTCGTGTTTACAAGGATGGAAAAGTGAGTACAGAAGCATTTTTGGACGATTACGCATTTTTGGCTGATGCATACGTCAGTCTTTATGAAGTGACATTCGATCTGCATTGGTTGAATTTGAGCCAGCTTTTGGCGGAATATGTCTGGAATCATTTCGCCGATGCTGAAAATCACCTGTTTTTCTATACATCAGATCTTTCCGAAAATCTGATAGCCAGAAAACACGAGATTTCAGATAATGTGATTCCAGCTTCCAATTCAGTTTTTGCACAGGTACTGTTTAATTTGGGAATTCTGTTGGAGAAGGCCGATTACACACAAATGGCAACTGAAATGCTTTTCAAAGTAAGAAATGAAATCGTTCAGCAAGGAGCTTATTATGCCAATTGGACCATGCTTTTGGGCAGAATGGTTTATCCAGCTTATGAAGTTGCCATACTTGGTGGAAATGCCATGCAGGTCAACCTCGAAATGCAGAGAAAATATTTGCCAACCGTTGTCTTTGCCGGTGGAATAAGTGAAAATTTGCCTCTGCTTCAGAATCGTTTAGTTGATAATAAAACAGCGATCTATGTTTGTCAAAATAAAACTTGTTACAGCCCTGTTCATTCTGCTTTTGAGGCAATAGAATTGATAAAAACAGGTGTCATAAAGTAGTTTTCGTTAAAAAAAGTTAATACATTATTTACTGTTTAATTCTTCATGATTCCTTCATATTCTTGACAATACATTTGAGCCATAAACAATATAAAAATTCTCAATTATGAAAAAGTTAGTTCTAATATTAAGTTTTGTATTTGCCTTAGGCTTATTTTCTGTTGACGCAATGAGCAATAAAAAAGTGGTTAATAATCAGCCTGTTAAGACTGAGCAGACAGCTAAAAAGTCCGTTAAAAAACCTGCGGTAAAGAAAGTAGTCAAGAATCATAAATCGACCAAAAAGGCTCAAACAACAGTGAAAAAATAGGTTGTTTCAAAGAGTATAAAAAGCCATCTTGTTGATAAAGTGAGATGGCTTTTTTATATGCTAAAACATAGATTGTGAATTTATTATATTCCTGCTCCTCAATTTGGAGCAACTTTAAATAGAATAATTTGTTCTGGTGTAAAATGCTTAATCGTTAACGTGTTAAATTTTCATCTGTATGCAAAAGATAAAAAATTACCAGTTTCCGCTTTTTTTTGCGGCCATCTTGTTTTTAACCGGGAGCTGTAAAAAAGACCTCGGTGGTTCTTCCAGCTCATTATATACGCCGACTACAGCTGATGTAACCAGCAGTGCAACATTAGCTGATTTGCAGCAAGGGCGGTCATTATATTTAAGTAATTGTAATAGTTGTCATGGGCTTTATGTGCCCGAGAGTTATTCATCTACGCAATGGAGAAGCGTTATGGGAATCATGGCTCCAAGAACCGGTATGACGGCATCCCAAATTTTGTTGGTTACCAAATATGTTACAAAGGGTAAATAATACGCTTATCACATGGCGTGACTTGCTGTTAAACATTCATTTGCTGAAATTATTAATCCGGCGATGATTCTGCGTACATTGCAAGGGAATACGAATCCTGCTAAAAATGGCTTTACGATTTATTATAATTTGTTTGATATACTTGTTTGGTGGGAACGTTTGTCTGAAAGCTCAAGTGGAAAATTCAGTGAATGATTTGCCGTTACAATTGTCTGTTTCAAAGGGCAGTAAATCTGCTTTGGTTATTTATATCTCCGGGGATGGTGGTTGGAATGAATTCAATCAGAAATTGGTTCAGGAGTTTGAAAAACAGGGATATGGAGTGATAACGTTCAATACCCGGAAATATTTCTGGAACGAAAAATATCCGGAAGTATTTGCCCGTGATATCGACCGATTGTCAGGTTATTATTTGAAAGAATGGAAAAAATCTTCTGTGATAATTGTAGGATATTCTTTTGGTGCCGACGTAGGGATCTTTCTTCCCGGTCGTGTTTCGGTTGAATTACAGAAAAAAATAATTAAAATAGCTTTGATTTCACCGTCAGCAAGCTCCGATTTTGTAATCAGACTAAGTGATATGATCGGAAACAGTGAAAACGTCAATCGGAAATTCAAGGTGAAGCCAGAGATCGACAAAACTGATTTGCCGGTCATTTGTATTTTTGGAAAGGATGAGGAATTAATGCTTAAGACAAGTCTTCGGGAAAATAAGAACCTTCATATTTGTGAGTTACCTGGAGATCATCGGTATAAGGATGATTTTTCTGCACTTTCAAAAATGATCGGATTGGAATAGGTTATTGCAGGCCTTAACGAATAACTTCAGCTATAAAAATAAAGCCCAACAATGTTTTTTACAACTTGTTGGGCTTTTAAATGGGTGGAAGATGGGGTTCGAACCCACGACCCCTGGTACCACAAACCAGTGCTCTAACCAACTGAGCTACATCCACCATTTAGCGGTTGCAAATATAGAAAATGTTTTCCGATTCATGCAACTGATTTTTCAAAAAATTGACTTAATCATTAATTGATTGTAATTCTGAGTGATACGTTTATTGTAATCTGCAAAGTGATCATATTGAGAAAAACTTCCTGTCGTTACAACGGTATTGTTAACTTTGTTTTTTGGTATAAACTTTTAACAAAGCGATGGATTATTTACTCGACAATCCCGAGGCGGAGCAGTTATTTCAGGAAATTTTATCAAAGATTAAACCATTACAGAATATTGAAGTGGTCAACTCGATGCAAAAAAGAGGCGTTGACTATAAGGTAAACCTTGGAGTTTCAATTCCATTGCTTCAGGATATGGCTTCGGATTACGAGAAGAATCACCTCCTGGCGCTGAAACTATGGAACAAACAGTGGCGCGAAACCATGATTCTTGCAATGCTACTTGAAGAACCTGAAAAAATTACTGAAAACCAGATGGATTTTTGGGTGAAGAACTTCCAGTCAATCGAAATTGCTGAACAGGCAGCTATGAACCTGTTTTCTAAAACGGGTTTTGCTTATAAAAAAGCTTTCGAGTACTGCCTGGGCAAAAAATTACTGGTTAAGATTGTTGGGTTATTGATGATTGGAAGACTTGCCCTGACAGATCGTGAAGCCGCGGACGAAAATTTCGATTCATTTTTTGAGTTGATGCCTCCTCTTTCGAAAGATCCTCAATTATCGATTGTATTTTCAAGGATTTATATTCAGATAGGGATGCGGAACCTAAGTCTTAACGAAACGGCAATCAGTTATGCGAAAATTCTGAAAACAATTGATTCGAAAACGGCGCAGGAAAATGCGGATCACATCCTAAGTGAACTTGACTGCGAGGATGCACGAGCAATTATAAAAAGGCGAAAATAGAAATTAACTCTCTGTGAATATATAATTTAGCCCTCGTGCCATGTCTTTATTTGATCACAATTTTTAAATCACTATTTTTGCACAGCAAATAAACCCCATGTATTATTTATGGAAGTCATTGAAGTAAAAGAATATAGTACGATCAAAGCTTTTCATCAGGTTGGCCACGATATCTACAAAGACGATCAGAATTGGGTTCCACCATTGGAAGTGCTCGAAGATGCGGCTTTTGATCCCACAAAAAATGAGTTTTATAAACATGGTGACGGAACACGCTGGATCTTAAACGATGATAATGGCAAAGTAATTGGCCGGATTGGGGCGTTTATTAATGGGAACAGAGCTTATACTTTTAGCCAGCCAACAGGTGGATGTGGTTTTTTTGAATGCATCGATGATCAGAAAGCGGCAAATCTGTTGTTTGATACTGCCAAGGCATGGCTTGCTACACGTGGAATGGAAGCGATGGATGGTCCGGTTAATTTCGGAGAGAACCTGATCAATTGGGGACTGCTTGTCGAAGGATTTATGCAACAGGGTTTTGGGATGCCCTACAATAAGCCATATTATCTGCAATTATTTGAAAATTACGGATTTAAAATATACTTTGAACAATATAGTTATCATCTTAACCATAAAGAGCCATTTCCGGAACGATTTTGGAAAATTGCAGAATGGGTTGCAAAAAAGCCCAACTTTAGATTTGAGCACGTAAGGTTCGATAATATCGAAAAATACATCCAGGATTTTGTGAAAATTTATGAACTGGCCTGGGCGCGGTTCGATAATCACCAGCCAGTTGATCTTGACGATATTCGTGGGATGATGAAGATTGCCAAACTGGTTGCAGACGAAGAGTTCATTTGGTTCGCCTATTATAATGACGAACCGGTTCTGCTTTTTGGAATGATACCCGACTTGAATCAGATTTTGAAGAAGCTAAACGGTAAATCGAATTGGTGGAGCATATTGAAGTTTATCTGGTACAAAAAAATCAGGACAATAACCCGGGCAAGGATTTTAATTATGGGCGTAGTTCCTAAGTTTCAGGGTACAGGACTTGAGTCAGCTGTTTTTTGGCATATGGACAAAGTTATGCAGCGTAAGTTATGGATTAACGAAGTGGAACTTTCGTGGGTAGGCGATTTTAACCCCAAAATGATGGCTATATATCAGTCAGTTGGTGGTGTTCACGCAAAGACACACTACACAATGCGTTATCTTTTTGACCGGACAGCGCCATTCGAAAGGGCCCCAATGCTGATGAAAGATATTTTGAAAAAAAATGATAGGGAGGGACGTAATGAGGGGGAGAAGGTCTGATTTAACTGCTTTACAAGTGATTTGTAAATTTGAAGATGAGTCAATTCGGTGATCATAAACTCGGTTTAAAAGAAATTACAGATCTGAATTGATATCCGTTCCTTATTGAGATCCGCTGGTAACCAACGGTCTTCCGCTATTTTTAATCAGGTAGGTTGCATGATTAGTCGTGAAATTTAGAGCAAAAAGAAAAATAAAATTCTTTTAAAAATATCTGTTGCAAATTATTGAAGTATGCTTATCTTTGCAACCCATATCGAAGGAAGAGATTAAGAATAAGATATTAATAAATTATAGTTCACATGAAAAAGGGAATACATCCGGAAAGTTATCGGCTGGTAGCATTTAAAGATATGTCAAACGAACATACTTTTCTTACCAGGTCATCAGCTGCATCAAAGGAAAAAATTGAAATTGATGGCGTTGAGTATCCGCTTATTAAGGTGGAAATTTCAAATACTTCTCACCCATTTTATACCGGTAAAATGAAGCTTGTCGATACAGCAGGACGTGTAGATAAGTTCCTGACCCGTTATTCAAAACATATGGATAAACGCAAGCAATAAGCTGTTAAAGAGCTTGAAAAACCCCGTATTTTAACAGTACGGGGTTTTTTGTGTCTTTTTCATATTTTGTTTGATTATACATTTTCCACCTGACAGAATGCCCTTTTTCAGTTATTATTGCGCAATCATTCGGTTTGGCACATGAATTGAAACATATATTGTCACCTCACTTAAATGGAAGTGGGGGACAAAGTGTCATCATTTTAAATTTTAAAATGGAAAACAAAAAAAATAAGATCACAAAAAATAGTTTCCTATATTCCAGCGAGACAGAAGATCAGGACGATTTTATCCCTATTCTGGTCGATGGCGATGATGCTGATCTCAGTGCTGTTGAGGTTCCGGATATTCTGCCAATCTTACCGTTACGCAATACAGTTCTTTTTCCTGGGGTCGTAATGCCGATTACTGTTGGAAGACAAAAATCGCTCTTGTTAATCAAAGAGGCCTATTCAGGGAATAAACTAATCGGTACCATCACACAAAAAGACGGACAGATTGAGGATCCGGAACCTGATGATCTGTTTCAGGTTGGAACAATGGCTGAGATTCTGAAAATCCTGGAAATGCCCGATGGTTCCACATCAGTGATTATTCAGGGAAAACGTCGCTTCCGGTTAAAAGGGATTGCTGAAACAAGTCCATATTTTCGGGCAACAGTTCAGGTACTCGACGATGTACTACCGACTACGAAAATGCATGAATTTACAGCATTGGTCGAGTCGTTGAAAGATTTGGCACTCAAGATTGTAAAATCCTCGGGGAATATTCCTCAGGAAGCACAATTTGCGGTTAAAAATATTGAGAATGCCACCTTCCTGATAAATTTTATCTGTAACAATACAGAACTTAATGCTTTGGAGAAACAGGAATTGCTTGAACTTGATGATCTGCGTGACCGAAGTACCAAGTTGCTCACCTACCTGGTTCGCGAAGTTCAGTTGATCGATCTCAAAAAGGATATTCAGAAAAAGGTGAAAGTTGATATGGATCAGCAACAACGCGAATATCTGCTTCACCAACAAATTAAAACAATACAGGACGAGCTTGGCGGCAATCCATCGGAACAGGAAATTGCCGATCTCAAAAAGCGAAGTCTGGATAAAAAATGGAATGCGAATGTTCAGGCGGTCTTTGAAAAAGAACTTTCGAAACTTATTCGGATGAACCCCGCTGCCGGCGAATACTCGGTCCAGGCAGGTTATCTGGAAACTTTTCTTGATCTTCCGTGGAATGTTTATTCAGAAGATAATTTTGACCTTCGGAATGCAGAGAAGATTCTTGACGAGGATCATTATGGACTTGAAAAAGTGAAGGATCGTATTCTTGAACACCTTGCAGTTTTAAAATTAAAGGGTGATATGAAGTCGCCAATACTCTGTCTTTACGGCCCTCCCGGAGTTGGAAAAACTTCACTCGGAAAATCGGTTGCCAGGGCACTTGGACGCAAATTTGTAAGAATGAGCCTCGGTGGACTTCATGATGAGTCTGAGATTCGTGGACATCGTAAAACATATATCGGTGCGATGCCTGGCCGGATCATTCAGAATTTGAAAAAGGCAGGGACCTCAAATCCTGTGTTTATTTTGGATGAACTCGACAAAGTGTCAAACGATTTTCATGGCGATCCAGCCTCCGCATTACTGGAGGTCCTTGATCCTGAGCAAAATGGTGAATTTCACGATAACTATATTGATCTCGACTATGACCTGTCGCGCGTAATGTTTATTGCAACAGCCAATAGTTTGAGTACTATCCATCCTGCCTTACGCGACCGGTTGGAACTGATTGATGTAAGCGGTTATTTGCTCGAAGAGAAAATTGAAATTGCAAAGCGGCATCTGATAACCCGTCAGCTTGAAGGCCATGGAATGAAAAAGGATGATGTGAAATTTTCAAAAGAGGCACTCATCAGGCTCATCGAAGACTATACAAGAGAATCGGGTGTACGCGAAATGGATAAGCAACTTGCCAAAGTGATCAGGAGGGTTGCCCGAAAGATTGCGTTCGAAGAGGAGTTTAATAAGAAAATAGGACCTGCCGAGATACGCGAATACCTTGGTTCTCCAAAATTTAGTAAAGAGAGCTACGAAGGGAATGAATACGCCGGCGTTGTGACAGGTCTTGCCTGGACTTCTGCGGGTGGCGAGATCCTTTATGTGGAGACCAGCTTAAGTCAGGGGAAGAGTAAATTTACAATTACCGGTAACCTTGGCGAAGTAATGAAGGAATCGGCTGCGATCGCTTTGGAGTATTTAAAGTCTCACTGTGGTCAGCTTGGACTGAAACCGGAAGTCTTCGAAAAATGGGATGTGCATATGCATGTGCCTGAGGGAGCTATTCCCAAAGATGGTCCTTCTGCAGGAATTACAATGGCCACAGCGCTTGCTTCTGCATTCACACAGCGTAAGGTGAAAAAAGGATTAGCCATGACAGGTGAGATCACGTTGCGCGGTAGAGTATTACCTGTTGGCGGGATCAAGGAAAAAATTCTTGCAGCGAAACGTGCCGGAATTAAAGAGATTGTGATGAGTAAAGAGAATAAAAAAGATATAGAGGAGATCAAGGAGATCTATCTTAAAGGCTTAACCTTTCATTTCGTTGAGAATGTGGGTGATGTATTTGAGATTGCATTGATGGACGAGAAGATTAAAAATCCATTGGCTATCTCTTAAGTCAAGTTAAAACTTACAAAATGAGAGCCGCTGCACCTGTTGTAGCGGCTTTTGTGTTTAGGCCGTTTTTTTCGAGACTATCGTAAATGCTTTCCCTTCATCGAATATTTCTTCAATAGCAAAACCTGTCAATTTTAAAAACAGTGTGATTTCATCCCTTGTAAAGGCACGTAACGTTGTCATATCGTCATATTCCGAAATTTCATCATCCTCTTCAATGATGTATTTGGCAAACCAATCATATGTCCAGCCTGTGGAGAGGTTCTTTTCCAGGTGACTTATCCTCCTGATCTTTTTTCCGTTGTGTTCGATATTTTGCTCAAAATCACTGAAGTTGTCGAATATTTGGTTCGCGTCGAAAACCCCAAAAACAAATAATCCGTTCTCTTTTAGCGATTTGTATACCCCTTTTAACGTGTCTAATATCCCCTGATTCTCGATCACATACGCAATTGAGCGGCCAGTAATCAGAATCGCATCAAATTGTTGGTCGAAGGATAAATTACACATATCGCACTGAATAAACTGGTTGGAATGTACTTCACGACGGGCAATATCAAGCATTTCGTGGATCAGTTTAAATAGTTGTGGGGAGAGTTTAATTTCACGCATAAATTTTAGCCAGCCTAAACAGAAAGAATGAAGTATCAGTAACCCCTCTTTGAGTTGATCGGAATG
>Ga0209386_1000697_pt1 | contig 15541 bp, 13 predicted proteins | sample NGEPertwo_FD_184510 | JGI IMG/M metagenome (GOLD analysis project Ga0209386, IMG submission 184510) | Arctic peat soil microbial communities from the Barrow Environmental Observatory site, Barrow, Alaska, USA - NGEE Permafrost154B-two... | ecosystem: Environmental > Terrestrial > Soil > Wetlands...
GTTTCTGTATCGATAAGAATTTTTCGATATACTGTAAGCATATTTGCTCTACTGTCCAATTGCATAAATTCCTCTTTGTCCGGATAATATATTTTATCTTTCATCTTGTCTTAGCTGCCTCCTCTTATAATTTATAAATACCTTATAATAAAAAAACCTTTCGCCCCTGTTAACATTATCGCAATGTTAGAGACGAAAGGTTAATTCCGTGGTGCCACTCTGATTGAGTCTAACAGATTAATATAATCAATATAATTCAATATTAATATTATTATCTATTAGACCCCTCTTGATTAAGTGTGCGGGTATATAAACAAAAAAACCTTTCATCTCCAAGAGACGAAAGGTTAATTCCGTGGTGCCACTCTAATAGGATCTTCACTTTAAAAAATATAAAATCCTACTCTGCAGAGTACGGGCAATATAAATCAATTATACACCGATACACTTTCCCTCTTCACGGTGGAAAAGTCCGTCAAAACTTACTCGGACTATTTATATCCTTTCAGTTTGAAGCTTGTGGGTCCATTTCGCAAATCCTTTAAATCTTTGTGTCGCTTCTCACCATAAACGACTCTCTGTACAAATTCAGTAATTTGTTACTTCTCCCACGCCTTGCTTTTAACTATTTATTATTTTTAGTAATTATAACATGGCTGTCAAGTACTATTAACTAGTGTATAGTATCGAGTTAAGAAAAGGGAAGGAAAGATAGAAAAAAAAGTAATAGATAAAATATTTTTGATTTAATAAAATTTAGCTAATAAATACAATTTAAAATCATTTAATATTTACTTCTTTGAGTTTTTTAACTACTTCATCACCTACTTCAACAGTAGAAGAATCTCCTCCTAAATCATGAGACCTAACTTTTCCTTCGCTTAACACCTTCTCTACCGCATCCTCAATGGCTTTAGCCACTTTGACTTCTCCCAAATAGTCTAACATCATCACCCCGGCCAATATGGTGGCAACAGGATTGGAAATGTTTTTGCCAGCTATATCGGGAGCAGAACCATGGATGGGTTCAAACATAGAAACACCTTCAGGATTTATATTCCCTCCGGCGGCTATCCCTAAACCACCTTGAATCATTGCCGCCAAATCGGTAATAATATCTCCGAACATATTAGGGGTAACTACTACCTTGAACCACTCGGGCTTCTGAATAAAATACATAGTAATAGCATCGACAAAGTTAAATTCAGTTTTAATATCAGGATATTGGCTTGATATTTCCTCAAAAACTTCTCTCCATAACCCATAAATATCAGTTAACACATTAGCTTTATCTACTGAAGTTACTCTTTTCAAATTCTTCTTCTGAGCTAACTCAAAGGCATATTTAATTACCCTTTGTGTTCCGGGTCTGCTTACTAAACCTATCTGATAGGCCATCTCTTCTTCTTGTTCTAAATTAAAATCTACCTGGATTTTAGCCTTGTACAGTTTTCTTAATACTTCCAAATGGTCTTGGTTAGTTCTGGCTTTAAATCTTCCCCCAATTCCTACGTAGAAGTCTTCGGTATTCTCTCTAACTACGTAAAAATTAATATCTTTCGGGTTTTTATCTTTTAAAGGACAGGGGACTCCTTTGTATAATCTGATGGGACGGAGATTAATATACTGATCAAAGTAAAATCTGGCTTTTAACAATATCTCCTTTTCTAAGATGCCCGGCTTTACCCGAGGGTCCCCGACGGCTCCAAAGTATATGGCATCCATATCTCCAATCTCTTTTAAGGCCCTATCAGGTAATAATTCCCCGGTCTTCAGGTAATGTTCGGTACCAAAGGGGTATTCGGTCCAATTAATTCTTAATCCGTACTGGCTGGAGGCTGCTTCTATTACTTTTTTACCTTCTCTGATTATCTCCGGTCCTATCCCATCACCGGGAATCAAAGCTATGTTATACATCTATTTCTCTCCTTTTTAATTCTTCTTTGACATATTCTCTTAATCCACCTAAGGAAATAATATTTTGAATAAATTCAGGCAGAAGGTTGGTCTTGTAAATCTTATCTTTGGTCAGATTTTTTATTATCCCTTGCGTGCTATCTATTTCTAATATGTCTCCCTGAGAACATTGGTCTGCCGCTTCTTCGGATTCATAGATAGGAAGGCCAATATTTATGGCATTTCTAAAAAAGATTCGGCCAAAAGATGGGGCAATAACACAAGATATTCCTGCTGCTTTTAGAGCAATGGGGGCATGTTCACGGGAGCTCCCACAGCCAAAGTTTCTACCCGCTACTATAATATCTCCCTGATTCACCTTTTTAACAAATTCAGAATCATAATCTTCCATACAATGCAAGGCTAATTCTTTGGGATCAGAGGTATTAAGATAACGAGCAGGGATAATGACATCGGTATCAATGTTGTCTTTAAATTTCCAAATTTTTCCTTTAATTATCATTCTATTTCACCTCCTCAGGACTGGCTATTCTGCCTAAAATGGCAGAAGCGGCAGCAAGGGCAGGACTGGCCAGGTATATTTCGCTTTCGGGGTGTCCCATCCTTCCTACAAAATTCCGGTTGGTGGTAGAAATGGTTTTTTCTCCCTTAGCTAAAATACCCATATAACCACCTAGACAGGGACCACAAGTAGGGGTACTTACTACTCCCCCCGCAGTAATAAAGATATCGACTAAACCTTCTCGAATAGCCTGTAGGTAGACATCTTGCGTTGCTGGAATAATAATCAACCTAACTTCAGGATGAACCTGCTGTCCTTTTAGAATTTCAGCAGCTATACGCAAATCCTCTATTCTGCCGTTGGTACAGGAACCGATAATAGATTGATCAATCTTAACCCCTTTTGCTTTACTGATCGGTTTAGCATTCTCCGGTAGATGAGGAAAAGCCACCTGGGGCTCAATCTTACTAACATCAATCTCTATAATTTTTTCATAATGGGCATCTATGTCACTTTTGTAAATTTGATAAGGTCTTTTGGCCCGCCCTTTTAAATATTCCAAAGTAATCTCATCCGGTTCAATAATGCCGGTTTTTGCTCCTGCTTCAATAGCCATGTTACACATAGTAAAGCGGCTATCCATAGAAAGACCTTTAATGACTTCCCCGCTAAATTCCATCACCTTATAATTTGCTCCGTCTACCCCAATCTTGGAAATAGTGTACAGAATCAGGTCTTTTCCGCCTACCCATTTATTTAATTTTCCAGAATAGATAAATTTAATAGTGGGTGGCACTTTAAGCCAGATCTCACCAAGAGCTATAACAGCAGCAAAATCGGTACTACCCACCCCGATAGCAAAAGCACCTAATGCTCCGGAAGTATCAGTATGAGAATCTGCTCCCACTACTACATCTCCAGGAAGAACTAATCCCTTTTCTGGTAGGAGGGCATGTTCTATTCCCATCTTTCCTATTTCAAAATAATTCTCTATTTCATATTCCTGAGCAAATTCTTTTAATAACTTACACTGTTCGGCAGATTTTATATCTTTATTAGGAGCAAAATGATCTGGTATCAGACCAACTCTTTTTTTATCAAATACTTGACCGGCCCCACTTTCTTTAAAATATTTTAGAGCTATGGGAGCGGTAATATCATTGGCAAAAGCAAAGTCAACCCGAGCTTTAATTATATCTCCTATCTCAAAATTATCCGTATCTGTATGAGCCGAAAGTATCTTCTCAACAATTGTTTTTCCCATTATTTTCTCCTTGCTTAAAAAAATTTATAATTTATAATTACAGTATTTAAACTGACAGTTTTCTAAAAACCTTTCTATCGGGAAATTTCCTTAGATTTTTCTGTTGCTCGGCTAACTGCTTTAATAAGAGTTACTCTTATTCCTCCATCTTCTAATTCCATCAATCCGTCTACTGTAACTCCCGCAGGAGTAGTTACCGCATCCTTCAACAAAGCGGGATGCATTCCTGTTTTTAATACCATCTTTGATGCTCCCAGTAAGGTTTGAGCGGTTATTTTTTTAGCCAATTCACGAGGCAGACCCATTCTTACTCCTCCTTCAGTTAAAGACTCGATAATTACATAGGCATATGCCGGCCCACTGCCCGACAAGGCTGTAACTACATCCATTAATTCTTCCCGGTGAATAACCTCCACTAACCCTATTGCTCCAAAGATATCTATAGCCATCTCAATGTGATTTTCATCAATATACTTTCCCGGACAAAGAACAGTCATACCTTCATTAATTAAGGCGGGCGTATTGGGCATCGCCCTGACTACCGGGATATTCTTTTCCAAACATTCCTCTATGAATTGAGTACTGGTAGCCGCAGCAATGGATATTATTAACTGTTTTTCGGAAATTATGTCTTTAATATTAGAAAGTACTTTCTTCATCATCTGGGGCTTAATCGCAAGTATAATTATATCTTTTCCTAAAATCATTTCTTTATTATTAATATAGGTTTGAATGCCATATTTTTTATTTATCTCTTGGGCATGTGCTTCCTGGGCAGTACTGCCGACTATATTTTCTTTCTTCACTAAATTATTTTTGATCATACCATTAAGAAGAGTTTCTCCTATTTTTCCTACTCCAATTATAGCAACTTTTTTATCTTTAAGCATAATATTTATATTTCCCCTTTCAATAAAAAATGTTTAATTTTTAAATTAACCAATTTGCCAATTCTCGATCCAGTAGTTACCCAGTCTATTCCACCTATATCCCAGCTCCCATCAGACTACCAACCCATAAAATCTTAACCCAAGGCAAAAAATGCATAAAGGGGTTTTTACCATCTTTTTCTATTTTACTACAGTAAAATTAATATCTCCCCATAGACCCATCTTATCATCTTTTATTATTACTACACCCTTTACCCCTTTTATCTTTTGGGCATAAATCAATCCTTGCTCTACATCTTTTTGCGTTTTAACTATATTACCTACTGCCGTAGCAGCCGCATCAGCAAGCAAAACAGAATCAGAAATTACAGTAACCGCATCAGCCTTCCCAAAACTTAAAGAAGGACCCACCATGCCAGAAGATGTGCAAATCCCTATATAATTCTCTTTTGCCTCTATCTTTAAAATAATTCTCTGGCTAAAAGGAGAACTCCCTGCAAATATACTCACTTTTCTCACTTTATTACTCTTAACAAAAATATCCCCACCATTTTCCACTATTACTTCAGAAGAATAATTTAAAAGTTCTTTCCCTACGAATTCAGCTATTGCTCCTGCCACTGAAGCCATTGGTCCAACTCCACACAATGCTGTTGCCTGAATCATAAACTGGATTATCTCGGGAGCCTTTTTATCCTGGGAATAAGGCAAAAGAGTGCTTTTGAATAAGGGGTAGCTATAAATATAATTCTCTATCTGTTTTCTAAAGTTTGAAACCATCCGTTGTGCATAGAAACTTAATTCTTGATTTGTCCTTATAAATAGATCGCTTTCTTCTTCCTTTATTTGAAAAGAAATTAAATCCTTTTCTTCAATTAAATTTCGATATTTCCTTTCTTTATATTCTATTTTATTAATTTGAGGAAAAATCATTGCTTTTCTTCTCGCTTACTTTAATTCTTTTTAAAAAATGACTTTAATTGCTTGTAAAGGACAAGCCTCTACACAATTACCACAAACAATACACTTTTCGTAATCAAACTTTAACTTAAAAGTTTCTTTGTCTAAAGATAATACACCGGTCGGACAAATAGAGATACAAGCCCCGCAGTCAATACATTTCTTCTCATCCCATAATACCTCTTGCTCTAATAACTCAATCCCTACACCTATCTGCCTGACAAAGTTTAAGCCTTCTTTTATCTGCTTATCCTCTCCCTTGAGTTCTAAAACTAATTTCCCCCCTAAACTTGGTTCAAATTTTGCCTGTAAAATATTTACCCACAAGTTATAATCTTTTATCAGCTGATAGGTTACAGGTCTCTCAACATTTTGAGGAGAAAATGTAAAAATTACTTTCTTGCTTAACATTTAAATCATTCCTTTAAGCTTATTATTTTGGAGATTTTATTTCCAAATACATTATGAATCTCTATTAAATATTTTTTATCAAAAAATATTAATTATTCTTAGCTAATTTCTAATAAAGGTTTGAATTTATTTTCTTTAGGGAATTTTTGAATAGGCTCCTGCAATAAAAATTCTCCCTTCATTATCTCTTCCTTTAATTTTTGAGCTATTTCTCGAGCTTTAGCATAACTGGAAAGAGGGGAAGTAAAAACATCTTTTCCTTGAACAGTAATTTTCCCTTCTCGTAATTGTTTATAATTTACCCTTCCCAAAGAAGGCTTTTTTAAATGAGGAAAACTATAATCAATTATCTCAGTCCATATATCTTCATCTTTTACAGACACGCTTTTCATTATTTCACTATTTAAAATAGGAATTGGTATTCCAATACCTACCACCAATGTCACTCCATACCCTTTAAAAATTGCCGCACGAATATAATCTGTGCTCATCTCTTTTAAATCTCCAATTACTGCTAAAGTTCCTCCTTTATAGATGACTTTACCTTCTTCGTCTTTTAGTATTTGAGGAAAAAATTGTGTTCCTTCCCAGGCCACATAACCTTGTGTTCCCCCTAAAAAGATGCGAGTTCCGATACCGATAGTCCTAAATTGAGGATCATTAAGCAAGGGGCTTAATTGGCCACTGGTACCATAATTTGCATTTCCCATATTAGGAAGCAAGATTCCCATATAGGTAAATATTTTTCTATCGGAAGTGTTGACTGCCACATTATAGTTTTGATAACCATTTCTAGGATTAAATAAAACTGCTTGATTTATGCTTTCTTTAGTTATATCACTTTCTATTTCCCGCCGTGGATAGCAATCTGTTCCCTGGGATATAGCCTTTAATTTAATCTTTTTCCCTGAAATTAAATCTTCAATGACATGAGCTCCTCCATATTCCATTCCTTGGCTTTCGGAAGGCTGAGTAGCCCCTAAATAGACATCCACTGCCGCTAACCCCGCATAAGCCTCAACATCATTCAACCAAACTTTCTGCATTCGGATAGGAGGATCGCTGTGTCCAAAATTTAATATTGCCCCTGATGAACACATTGGCCCAAAAGTACCGGTAGTAACCACATCAATTTCTTCCGTAGCCTTTTCTATTCCCTTTTTCTCAACTATAGGAATAATTTCTTCGGCAGTTACTATTACAGCCTTACCGCTTCTAATTTTGGTATTAATTTCTTCATAAGTTCTTTGTATGGTCAAAAAATAACCCTCCTACTTCAACCTTTACTATTTTTTATCTGTAGGGAAATTACGTTCAACATTTTTTCGGTTGCTTCTATAGCTGCTAAAACTTGATCGGGGTTAATCCCTTTGGTAATAAAAGTTTTATGATTTTGCTGCCATCCCCAAGTAATGGTGCACTGCACTAAGGCATCCGTTTTTCCTCCAGGAGGTATATTGACCGTATAATCCAAAAGAGTTGGTAACGGATAATCTATTTTTATTGCTATTTTTCTAATGGCATTCATAAATGCATCATATCCGCCGTCCCCTTGCGCACTTTCTTCTAATGATAACTCTTTGTTCTTTTCTTTATCTTTATAAAGCAATTTAACCACAGCAATAGGCCTCAATTCCATACTGGTTACTATATTGCATAATTCCAGTTTAAAGGTCTTTTCTTGCGGTGTTTCTAAAACATCTGAAATAATATAAGGTAAATCCCCCGCTGTAATAGTTTCTTTTCTATCGCCAAGTTCAATAATTCTCTCTAGCACACGTTTTTTTTGTGCTTTAGTAAGTTCAATGTCAATTTCCTCTAAATTATATTCTAAATTAGATTTTCCACTTAATTTACCCAAAGAATACTGCCTCTTACGGTTAAATCGTTCAGGAAAAAGAGAGGTAACATAAAGATTACCCTTTTTATCTCCATCTGCATGAATCCCAGCGGTCTGTGTAAAGACATTTGAACCACATATGGGTTTGTTAAAAGCTAATCGTTGCCCAGAAAAGACTTCAACTGTTTTACTGAGATGAAATAAGTGTTTTTCTTCAATTCCTGTTTTAATTTTAAGAAAATCGTGAAGCCCAACCACCACTTCTTCCAAGGGAGCGTTTCCCGTACGTTCACCCATACCATTAACTGTACAATGTATTCCTTTTATCCCTGCTTCTATAGCTATTAAAGTATTTGCCGTGGCTACACCATAATCATTGTGAGCGTGAAAATCAAAATGAAGATTAGGATATCTTGCTAAAGTTTCTTTAATAAATTCGGAAACTTGGCTAGAATAAAGAATTCCAAGTGTATCAGGCAACATAAACCGTTTTATCGGTTCTTCTTGAAGACTATCTAAAAGATAATAGACGTAATCTCGAGAATTAATCATCCCCTGAGACCAATCTTCTAAATATATATTACAAGCAACTCCTTTTTTGTTAGCATATACGACAGTTTCTTTTATATCTTGAGCATGCTGTTCTTTGGTCTTTCTTAGTTGATTTGTCAAGTGATTCATCGACCCTTTGCTAAGGATATTCATTACTTTTCCGCCAAGATTATAGATCCAATCGACCGATTCTGTCTTGTCTACAAATCCCAAAATTTCTATCTTCTCTACACAGTTAGCCTTTTTAGCCCAATCCATTATTTCGGCCACAGATTGTTCTTCTCCTTTACTCACTTTAGCACTGGCAATTTCAATTCTATCTACTTTTACATCTTCCAGTAAAATCTTGGCAATGGTTAATTTCTCCTGGGGAGAATAACTTACACCCTTCATTTGTTCTCCGTCTCTTAAAGTGGTATCCATTATTTCTATTTTCTTGTTCACCTTTAATCACTTCCTTTTATATTAGCCGCTAGTGAAAAACCGAGCGTGAAGCGTACAGCGTTTAGCGTATAGGATAGTATCAATATAGTATCGCCTCATAATGATGAGATTGCCACGGCTTCGCCTCGCAATGACATTTCCGTCTTTTTATTCTGGCTTCTGAATTCTATCTTCTTCTTCTATTTTCTTAACCAACCAACTAACAATGAATAGTTGAAGTTGAATTATAAGCTATTCTATTTACTGCTTTAAGATAAGCTCTTATGCTGGCTTCTAAGGTATCAGTACTTGTACTTCTGCCTGTAAAGATATTCCCTTTCTCATCCCTTATCTTTAGCGTCGCCTCCCCTTGAGCATCCTTACCTCTAGTTAAAGCCCGCACATTGTAATCTACTAATTTTAGTTTAAATTTGGTAATACGATCTATCGCCTTAAAAGAAGCATCTACCGGACCATCTCCACAGGCTGCATCCTCATACTGTTTGTCCTGATATAATAATCTTACTGTCGCGGTTGGCAAAGTGCTATTACCAGTATTTACATGAAAATAGTCCAATTGAAAGGTCTCTGGAATTTTGCCTATTATCTCCTCGGATACAATTGCCTCTAAATCTTCAATAAAAATTTCTTTCTTTTTATCTGCCAATCTCTTAAATTTTTCAAATACTTCGTTTAATTTTTCTTTATCTAAGGGATAACCCATCTCTTCTAGCTTATTCTTAAGAGCATGCCGTCCTGAATGTTTTCCTAAAACCAAACTATTACTTTCTAAACCTACTGATTGAGGGGTCATAATTTCATAAGTAGTAGGCTCTTTTAATATCCCAGCTTGATGGATACCAGCCTCATGAGCAAAGGCATTTTTCCCCACTATTGCTTTATTAGGCTGAACCGTAAAGCCAGTTAATTTGCTGACCAATTTACTAACAGGATATATCTGTGTGGAATTAATCCGGGTAACTTTATGATAAATATCCTTCCTGGTATGAAGGGCCATAACAGTCTCTTCCAAAGAAGCATTTCCTGCCCTCTCACCAATGCCATTTATAGTGCACTCTATTTGAGTAGCCCCATTTTTTACTGCTTCCAAAGAATTGGCCACAGCTAACCCCAGGTCATTATGACAATGAACACTAATAATTGCCTTTTCGATATTAGAAACATTTTCTTTAATATCTTTTATTAATCTGCCAAATTCTTCTGGTTGGGCATATCCTACCGTATCAGGTACATTGATTATCGTAGCACCTGCCTGAATGACTTCTTCAAAAATTCTGTATAAAAATTCTTTCTCGCTTCTGCTGGCATCTTCAGCTGAAAATTCCACTTCCGGACAGAGCTTACGGGCGTATTTTACCGCCTCAACCGCCTGCTCTAAAACTTGTTCAGGAGAAAGCTGTAATTTATATTGCATATGGATAGGAGAAGTAGCAATAAAAGTATGGATTCGTGGCCTTTTGGAATATTTAACTGCTTCCCAGGCTCGTTCAATATCTTTCTTTACTGTTCGAGCTAACCCAGCAATAGTACAACCTTTAATGGTTTGAGCGACCAACTTTACCCCTTCAAAATCCCCTGGAGAAGCAATAGGGAAGCCAGCTTCTATGACATCTACATTAAGATTTTCTAATTGCCTGGCTACCTCCAATTTTTCATCAGTATTGAGTGATGCACCCGGACATTGCTCTCCATCTCGAAGTGTAGTATCAAAAATGATTATATTATCTATCATCTTATTCCCTCCTCCTTTATTTCCTTTTAACTTTTTTATCTTGAAATATTTACTCGGAATAGTAACTTCCGATTATTTTAATAAAAGTAGTACATTCTTCTAAAGATTTTAAAGCTTCTTGAGTTTCTTTCTCGTGTAACCCCTTTTCAAAATCAGTGTAAAAGATATACTCCCACGGTTCCCTTTTACTAGGTCGTGATTCTAACCGGTTTATATTGATATTTCTTAAAGAAAATTCCCTAAGACAGCGATAAAGCGCACCAGGCTTACTCACTACTGCAAAAATAATTGAAGTTTTATTATTTTTAGTATCTAAATTCATTTCGGGTGATAAAATTAAAAAACGAGTATAATTGAATTTGTTGTCCTGAATGTTTAAACTTAATATTTTTAAACCATAGAGTTCTGCCGCCCAACTACTGGCAATAGCAGCTATATTATTTTCCTTAGCCTCTTTAATCATCTTGACACTCCCTGCCGTATCATATACCGGAATTATCTGACAATGAGGTAATCTTTTCGATAAAAAACCTTCGCATTGGGCCAGTGCTTGAGGATGAGAATATACCCTTTCAATTAATTTAGAATCAATTTCTTCCTTAGTTATTAAACAATGTTCAACCTTTAACTTCACTTCTCCCACCGCAAATAATTCTTGGTGTAATAAAAGGTCGTGGACCTCATTTATCCCGCCGGTCTGAGAATTTTCTGTAGGCAAAATACCGTATTCAGCTTCTTTGTTATTTATTTTTTTAAAAACCTCACTAAAGCTTTTACAAGGAAAAGGATCCATAGAGTTTCCAAAATATTTGAGAGCCGCAATTTCACTAAAAGCTCCTCTTTCTCCCTGAAAGGCAACTTTATTTTTCAAATTTTTCACCTCGCTTAGTTAATTGGTTAATTGACCAATTAACTAACAAACTATCTAATTAAATGCTATACGCAATAAGATACTATTTTTCTATCCAGGGCATCATGCTTCGCAGTTTTTTTCCCACTTTTTCTATAAGAAAATTAGCTTCTTTATTGCGCATTGCTCTAAAGTAAGGTCTCCCCACCTGATTCTCGATAAGCCAATCTTTGGCAAATTCTCCGTTTTGTATTTCTGTCAATACCTTTTTCATTTCCTTTCTTGTTTCTTCAGTTACAATTCTCTTTCCCACCTTTAAATCTCCATATTCAGCAGTATTACTGACACAATCCCGCATATGAGTAATCCCACCTTTGTAGATTAAATCCACAATTAATTTTAATTCGTGAAGACATTCAAAATAGGCAATTTCCGGTTGATAACCAGCCTCTGTCAAAGTATCAAAGCCTGCTTGAATTAAGGCAGTTACACCACCACAAAGCACTGCTTGTTCTCCAAAAAGATCGGTTTCAGTTTCTTCTTTAAAGGTAGTTTCAATAACGCCAGCCCGGGTTCCGCCTATTGCCCAAGAATAAGCTAAAGCAATATCTTTAGCATTTCCGGAGTAATCCTGAAATACAGCAATTAAATTAGGTACGCCCTTTCCGTCAACATACATTTTACGAAGCATTTGACCGGGGCTCTTGGGAGCCACCATAATTACATCAACATCCTTCGGTGGAACAATTTGGCCAAAATGAATACTAAATCCATGAGAAAACATTAAGACATTACCTTCTTTTAAATTTTTTTCTATTCCATCTTCAAAATATACCCGTCTCTGTATTTCATCAGGGATTAAAATCTGTATTACATCCGCCTTTTTAGCTGCTTCAGCAACACTCAGTACCTTTAGGCCATCTTTTTTAGCCAACTCTATAGATTTGCTACCTTCGTATAACCCTACAACAACATCAATTCCACTATCATTTAAATTAAGAGCCTGCGCTCTCCCCTGACTGCCATATCCAATTACAGCTACCATCTTACCTTCTAAAAATTCTTTTTTTACATCCTTGTCATAATAAATCTTAGCCATTTTTTTAATACTCCTTTTTATTTTGATTTTTTGTCTAATTTTTAAAACCGATCAGTTTTACACATTACTCTTATTATTCTTAAACAATCTATTTTATATTTTGAAAAAATTGTTTATCCGGCTTGCTTTTTTAACCCAGAAGTAGTACCGCTCCCCCTGGATAGGGCAATTTTCCCGGTCCGAACAACTTCTTTTAAGCCAAAAGGACGTAATAGTTCGATCAGGGCATTAATCTTATCCTCAGTGCCGGTAGTTTCAATAGTTACTATCTGACTATTTACATCAATTATATTAGCTCTAAAAATATCTACCGTTTGAATTATCTCCGAGCGAGCGGGTAAGGAATTAGTATTTACTTTGATTAAAGCTAATTCTCTTTCAACTGAATTTTGAGGAGAAATATCTTTAACTCTAATCACATCAATCAATTTATTTAGCTGTTTAGTTATCTGTTCCAAAACTCGTTCATCTCCTTTGACCACAATAGTCATCCTGGAAATACCAGTTTCTTCAGTATGACCAACCGCCAGACTCTCAATATTAAAACCACGACGAGTAAATAAACTGGCTACTCTCGCCAAGACACCGGGATAATCTTTCACTAAAACTGCTATAGTATGTCTCATTATTATTCAACTCCTATCATTTTAGATATAGGTGAACCTGGAGCCACCATAGGAAATACATTTTCTTCTTTAGGAATAAGACAATCAATTAAAACAAATCTATTTAAAGAAATAGCTCTTTCTAAAGCAGGATATAATTCTTGTTTTTTATTCACTCTTATTCCCGTCCCCCCATAAGCTTCAACTAACTTTACAAAATCTGGATTGCCATTTAAAGTAGTTTCCGAATATCTTTTATTAAAAAATAATTCCTGCCATTGTCTTACCATTCCCAAATAACCATTATTCATAATAATCACTGTAATAGCTAAATTATTATTCATAGCGGTTGCTATTTCTTGTTGGTTCATTTGAAAACTGCCATCCCCTGAAATACAAATGACTGTTTTTTCAGGACAACCCATCTTTGCACCAATAGCAGCAGGGAAACCATATCCCATTGTCCCTAAACCTCCTGAAGAAATAAAACTACGAGGTTCAGTATATTGGTAATGCATTGCAGCCCACATTTGGTGTTGCCCCACACTGGTAACAATTATGGTATTATCCTTAGCAATTTTATTAATTGTTTCCATAATATATTGTGGTTTTAGCTCTTCGTTGTTAATATATTTTAAGGGATATTTTCTTTTAAAATCTTTTATCGTATTTAACCACTCTGTTTCTTTCTTTTTAAGAACATATTTATTTAATTTTTCTAATATATTCTTGATATCACCTATAATTGGAATGTTTACCAAAGTATTTTTCCCTACTTCAGCCGGATCAATATCAATATGAATTATCTTGGCTTTCAAAGCAAATTCATCTAATTTTCCGGTAATTCGATCATCAAATCTTACTCCTAAAGCAATAATTAAATCAGCATCACTAATAGCATAATTTGCATAAGCAGTGCCATGCATGCCTAACATTCCCAAAGATAGAGTGTGAGTTTCGGGGAAAGAGCCTAAACCCATTAAAGTTGTAGTAACCGGAATATTAGCTTTAAGAGCTAAATCTCTTAATTCTGAAGAAGCATTTGAGGAAATTACTCCTCCTCCCGCATAAATAACCGGCTTTTTTGCATTTTTTATTTCTTGTACTGCTGCTTTAATTTGTTTAACATTTCCACTAAAAGTTGGTTTATAACTATTTAGACTAATGCTTTCAGGGTATTTAAACTCAGTTTGCGCTAATTGAATATCCTTGGGTAAATCTATTAGTACTGGCCCGGGTCTTCCTGTGCGGGCAATATAAAAAGCTTCCTGTATAATCCTGGCCAAATCTCTTACATCTCTTACCACATAATTGTTTTTTGTAATTGGTAAGGTAATACCGCTAATATCTACTTCCTGAAAAGCATCGGTCCCAATTAAACTGGTAGACACCTGACCGGTAAATGCTACCAAAGGAATAGAATCAAGGTGTGCATTGGCCAAGCCGGTTACCAAATTAGTAGCTCCCGGTCCGGAAGTAGCCATGCACACCCCCACTTTACCGGTAGCACGGGCATACCCGTCAGCAGCATGAGCTGCTCCTTGTTCATGTCTGGTAAGTATGTGTTTTATAGAGGTTTCGCTATAAAGAACATCATATAGAGGCATTATTACCCCACCTGGGATGCCGAATATTACTTTTACACCTTCCTTTTTTAAACATTCTACTACTATTTGCGCTCCAGTTAATCTCATGTAACTCATCTCCTTTCTATAATTTGAATAAGTTATCTGACCATTTTCCAAGTTTCATTTTATTTTTGCATATAAAAAGACCCCAGCAAATAAATCCATTTTGTTAGTTAAACAAAAGGGACCTATCCGCTGGGGCATTTTCTTCCCACGGTGTAATGCTAACCTTTAAGGTATTAGCATTTTATGCCACTCGGTCCAGACTCTAATCAGAATTGATTAGACGGAACCCTAGACATACTCCCAAAAAACAAAAAAACTTCCATCTTTATCTTAGTCCATAAAGACTAAAATAGGGACGAAAGTTATTCGTGGTACCACCCTAATTCAGTAAAGATAATAAATATCTTTACCCTCATTAGATTGTGTATAACGCTTTTAGCGTCATAGGCTACTTTGGAGTTTCACCTATGATATTTGAAGGCGAGATTTTCGGTGGGCTTATGCTGCCAATTCACACCAACCATTGGCTCTCTTTAGCAATTTTAGCCTACTTACTTTTCCTTCTAATTTTTACTTTTTTTTATTTAAAATACAGTCTATAACAATTAATTTTAAATGTCAAATAAAATAGCAAAAAATTTTGATGAATTTTTTGCTATTATTTATTATATTTCTAACCTTGGAGTAACACTTATTGTAATTAATTTTTTATTTTTGCGGACATTGCCTTAATATGTAGGGGTGTGGTACCACAACAACCACCAATTAAATTTAATCCTAATTTAACAAATTTTTCAGTATAATCAGCCATTATTTTTGGCGATGTAGGATATACTACCTT
>Ga0209386_1000698_pt1 | contig 15534 bp, 13 predicted proteins | sample NGEPertwo_FD_184510 | JGI IMG/M metagenome (GOLD analysis project Ga0209386, IMG submission 184510) | Arctic peat soil microbial communities from the Barrow Environmental Observatory site, Barrow, Alaska, USA - NGEE Permafrost154B-two... | ecosystem: Environmental > Terrestrial > Soil > Wetlands...
GGCATGAATAGCAGAATTAAAATGAAGCATCGTAGAGGTGGTGGACGAGCTGGTATTGAACTGATAAATGCCTATAATGTCCTAAAAATGAGTGACCTTGCCGGATGATATCACCTTATTTGAGAAAGAGCCGTTTAGATTACCAGATCGGTCGAGCAAAGTCCAGCATTATCGTTTTTAAACAGTTTCATAAATAATATTTTCCATTTTCTTCATGCTTAAAATGGGCTTGAACGAGAATTCCAATAATACTGGAGTTTTTTGTTGTCATGCTCAATGTTTTGAAGAATTAAAAAATCAGGAACAATTCCACCAAAATCAAAGAATGTTCTTGCTTCCATTTCAATCTTGTATATTTGTTCAATCTATTCATTTTTGAAACAAAAAAGAATCGTTATAGCTGTTACAGTTCTCATATCATTCAGTTCATTAAACTTTTTATATCCTAACAATGCAAATGCTTTAGGGGGAAAAATAGGTGAATTTTTCAACTATATTGTAGGAAAAACCACACAAAACAGAACTGAAACTTATAAACAGGGAAGTGAGCCAGCCCTACCAAAGGTACAGGATATAGGGGATAATGTTGAAAAAGAAGTTAGCCTAGATTCTGCCCAGACTTCTATCCCCTTTAAATTGGCCACTCCAAGTTATCTCCCACATGAAGCTAATACCAGAAGAGTTCTCCTTACATCTCTGGGCGCGGACGTTTATCAGATCTCTATTGAATATAATTATAATGATAAAGTAATTGTCTTTAACCAACAAAATAGTGCTAGTGGAACGTCACGCGGATCATTGTACGATACAGATGATACCGTTATAAAAGATCTAAAAGTTAACGGCAGCCCTGCTAGCTTATTCATAAGTAAGAATGGTATAAATACTTTAAATTGGCAAACAAGAGGTCTAATGCTAAAAATTTCAGGGGTAATAAACGAAGAGGAAAATAGCAAAATCGCACAATCTATTAAATAAGGAATACCACGGTTAATCCGTGGTATTCCTTATTTAGCGATGACTACTATTGGATATATATAGCTTCTGAGTAAGATTGCCCACTCTCACTTACACTACCATTTATACAGGTGTGTTGTGCAAATACTCTATAGTTGTACCCACTGGATACACAGAGTAACTTCCCCTCGGAAACATTAGTTGAACTGTAATTAGTGTAGCTATAGGTCTTCAATGTAACCCATTGTCCACCAGATAAGTATTGCAAATTCAGTTTTAGACCTACTTGTTGGACTGCTGTGTAGGTTGAAGTTGACCCGGACATGTTGATCGTACCGTTACCATTATTGACTATTTTGCATTGGCCCCCGAAATATATTGGAAGGCCGCTGGGCTTACTACCCCACTCCCACTCAATTTGGTTTCCGCAACTCCTAAAGCTACTTGAGTGCCCAGTAGCATAAAGATAGCTAGAAGTATAGGTATTAACTTTTTCATTAAACATTTCTCCTCTCCATTATCCTTAGCTAGATGCTAAAAGGGTTACAAAAGGGTACATATGTTTCAAAAAATATCTCTGGCTGTCAAGTGAGACACAAGTTTGAGAAAACATGGCTTTTTATAAAGCATAAATATCTTTTTATTTTTCGGGGGTAGTGACTTACCTCCACCTGTGCTATGATACAAAGAATAACATCTAGCATAATGGGGGAGATGTGGAGTTGGCATTGGCACCAGGACGTGACTACCCAAATACATATCGAGGATTCGTGGAAATGTTTCCTGATGACACTGCGTGTGCAGCCTTTTTGGTACGGTTGCGCTGGCTTGAAGGATTTATCTGTCCGGCATGCAAAACATCTGCAATTCCATGGAACGAAAGCCGTGGACGTCTGGCGTGCCCAATTTGTCGTCATTAAACATCCGTGAGTGCGGGAACGATCTTTGATAAAACGAGAACACCACTGACGACTTGGTTCGAGGCTGCTTGGCACATGACTACGGCTAAGAACGGAATGTCGGCCAAAATCCTATGCCGGGCGTTCATCGTGTTGCAAGCCTATTAAAGCGATGAATTCTAGGTACTCATCAGGGATCGGTGGTTCCTGAACACTTCAATCCTACTTGGAAGAATTTACGTTCAGGTTCAATCGACGCAATTCTGGAAGTCGTGGTCTTGTGTTCCTAAGGCTTCTTGAACAGGCGGTCATCACTGGACCTACTACTGAGGACGATGTGACCAATGGCTACGCTTGGGGTTGCCATTGAAATGCAGGATGAGGTGGAGCTAAGGTTATTTGGGAATAGTTTTGATACTTTAAAAATAACGAAATTCCAGTGTTTTAACGTTTTTATATAAAGAACCAAAAACGAGGGTTTTTGGCACTGAATTCCTTAACGTGGGTTTTGTCGGAAATGTTGGCGACACCCCATATACCTTTGCGAGGGGTTGGGCAAAAACATCCAAGTTGAAAGCAAAAAAGGTAAAAGATGAGTGCATCTACTAAATGGCTGCACCCATCTTTTTATCGTTCAAAACTACCGAGTCAAACATAGTGAGGATACTGACTCTTAAATTTAGCAGTAAAGTCCATTGGCTGAACCAACTGATCAGTTGATTGTGGTACTTTGGCTACACGTATCTGAGAAAAAAATAAAGAATAAATAAAATATTAATAGTTTCTAGTTTTGGACTGAATTAGACCGTATCCGAATAAGGTGTCCCTTAGAGGAGTTCCTAAATCAATAGTGTTTTTATCGAGTAAATTGCGTAGTTGAATGTTCGTATACGTTGGATATTTCTGTTTCAACAAGGCTAAGTCACCAGTACTTTCTCCAGACCATGAGCCAAGATAATAATCAAGCCGAAAATTTTGCAAGACTTACCCTTGGATTGCAGGTACTACAGGTCGTTATGGCGCCAATGTCAGAGATAGAGGGCATTCGTGGGCACGTGGCTGTACTGCGCGATATTACGGCTTCTTTGCGCTCAGAAAAGGCTCGCCGTGAGTTCTTGGCTAGTGTGACGCATGAACTTAGAACTCCATTACACCTTATCCAGGGTTATTTGGAGGCAATTCAGGACGATGTAATACCTAAACATCAACGTGGCGAATACATTGAGCTAGTCTTAGAGGGAGGCCAAGCGCCTGGCTTGTTTAGTCACGGATTTACAAGACATTAATTGGCTAGAAAGGGGACAAACTTTACAGCGAGTATCCCTTGACCTCGTCAGTTTCATGACGGATATAGATCAGCGTTTTCAGGGTAGGGCACAAGAATTAGGTGTAAATCTGGAAATTTCTAAAGGTTTAGGTAAACTATCTGCGGACCCTGTCCGCCTCTTGCAAGTTTTTATAAATCTGTTAGATAACGCTATGGGACATACCCCTCGCGGAAAGACAGTACGAGTTATAATTATGGAAGAGCAGAATCAGATTTCGATTGCTGTTAAGGATGAAGGAGAAGGTATCCCGAAAGAAGCCTTGCCGTTCATCTTTGACCGTTATATTGTACTTCCGCGAGAATAAAACATATTTTAGATTAATTTGGAAGGAAATAGGGAGAACTGCAGCGAACATTCTATCTTTAAGGAGTGAGATAGAATGTTCGCTGCAGTTTATGGAATGACAGTCCTTGGATTACAGGCACACTTAATTCGCGTGGAAGTTGACGTGGCGAATGGTCTGCCAAGTTTTGAAATTGTTGGGCTACCGACGACGGCTGTGAGGGAGGCCCGCGACCGAGTTCGCTCAGCTATAAGAAACTCTGGTTATGAGTTCCCCTTACAGCGGGTAACCGTTAACTTAGCCCCTGCGGATTTGCGTAAAGAAGGTTCGGGTCTGGATTTACCGATTGCCATAGGGATCCTCGCTGCAACGAAGCAATGCGGTGCACCTAAACTAGCTAATTATGTATTTTCAGGAGAACTTTCTTTAGAGGGAACCCTTCGTCCAGTTCCTGGCGTACTCACTATGGCCATAACTCTAGAGCGAGAGAATTCAAAGGTAAAAATAGAAGTTGGCCCGGTGGTTGAACCTTTGGAATTAATTATTCCACAGGATAATTTAGCCGAAGCCCGTCTTGTAACAGGTTTAGCAACGCATAGCACCTATAATCTGAATCAATTAGTCAAGGTCATCGACTTGATGGGCAACTTCGAAGATGATGTTATAGCTCGCAATGCTCCAGCAGACACGGATAGCGCCCCCAGAGTGGACTTCCAGGACGTCCATGGGCAACAGCACGCCAAAAGGGCCTTGGAGATTGCGGCTGCAGGAGGACATAACGTCATCTTGCTGGGTCCGCCAGGATCAGGCAAGACGCTATTGGCAAAGGCGTATGCGGGTATACTCCCTTTATTGAGTGACCAAGAAAGCATTGAGGTCACTCAGCTTTATAGCGTTTCAGGATTGCTTAATTGCAATGGATCATTGGTTCAACATCGTCCCTTTCGTAATCCTCACCATTCCGTAACCAGAGCTGGAATGATTGGTGGAGGAAGGAATGTGCGCCCGGGTGAGTTAAGCTTTGCCAATCATGGTGTGCTATTTTTAGATGAGTTACCAGAGTTTGCACGTGAGGTTTTAGAAAGCCTAAGGCAGCCCTTGGAGGATCGCGAGTTGACAATTACCCGTCAATCGGGGAGTATAACTTATCCTGCACACGTTAGCGTTATTGCTAGTATGAATCCTTGTCCTTGCGGATATTATGGGGACCAGGGTCGGGTGTGTTCATGTTCACCGCTCCAAATCCAAAATTATCGTGGCAGAATTTCTGGACCACTGTTGGATCGATTCGACTTGCATGTCGAGGTTCCAAGGCTGAATTATGCTGAGTTAAAGAATATCGATGGCACCGAGTCATCCAGTACTGTCAGGGAACGAGTTATGGCGGCACGCAGAAGGCAATGGACACGGCTAGGTCCCGCAAAAACAAATGCTGAAATGACAGCCAGGGAAACCAAAGTACACGGTGAGCTGACTCCACGGGGAGAGTCACTTTTGCATCGTATTTTCGATAGTCAACATTTAAGTGCTCGGGCACATGACCGGATTTTAAAGGTAGCTCGTACTATTGCAGATCTTGCTGAAACCCAGAATATAATGCCGGAGCATCTGGCCGAGGCGTTGCAGTTCCGGACACTAGATAAAGGGGTACAGTTGTGAAGTTGGCAAATAAGTTCTACTCGGTAGCTCATGCTTGCGCAGAAAACGTCGCTAAGCCAAAAATAAATAGATTGGCCCCTATGTCGAAAGTTAATACGGAGTAGGAGGAGAATCAGATGGCAGATTTATCAGCGGCTCATGAAGTGGCACTTAAAAAGTTCAGAGCTTGTTCCTTAGAAAATATGGCCAGTTGCTCAGGATATCCTATCGATGGATTTGCGCTAGCCGTTAACTTTTTAGAGGCACATTACAAGGTTTACTATCCGAGCGGAAGCTTTGAGGGGGTATCTGTTTCAGACGGAGAATTACCACTTTCGACTCAAATATTGATTCTTCATTATTTAGCAAATCCCTCAGAAACTTTAGATACTGGGAAACTGATTTCCTTTAAAGAATTACCGGCTGGAGCTATTTACATTAAACCATTTACCGGTCGGTCAATTGATCCTCTTATAAAAATTTTCGGTGCTAACCCGGATAGCCTGCTAGAAGTTGCGACGAGTATAGGAGGTCAGCCAAATGGACTTGGTGATGTAGGGGTTACAATTAGAGTTTTCCCACGTATTCCTTTGACCCTAGTACTTTGGAGAGCAGATGATGAATTTCCAGCCTCAGGGAATATCTTGTTTGACGCGTCTGCCCCTTTAATCCTACCCACTGAAGACTATGCTGTCCTTGCGAGTAGTGTTGTTTTTGGCTTAAAACGTTTAAAAACCATTTCCTAAATATATTGAGGTCAAAAACACGACATTTAGTCGTGTTTTTATCGCATGGAAAACGCATTTGATGTTCAAACTAAGATGAGGAGGAATGTCAAATGCATACACTTTGGAAGGGATCCATCAGTTTTGGTTTAGTCAATGTTCCAGTAAAGATGCATGCCGCTACAGAATCTCAAGAATTCCAATTCAATTATCTCCATAAAGCCTGCAAGCACAGGATTCGTTCGATTAAGAAATGTCCCACTTGCGATCTAGAAGTCATCACAGCAGATTTAGTAAAGGGATATGAATACGAAAAGGATCGCTACGTTATTTTAAATGATCAAGACCTTGAATCTTTGGAACAACCCATGAGCCGTTCAATCGATATTCTTGACTTTATTGATTTAAAGGAAATCGATCCTATTTATTATCAAAAGTCGTATTATTTGTCTCCTGAAGAGACTGCCCAGAAGGCTTATCGTTTACTTTGTCAGGCGATGGAGGAGAGTGGTAAAGTCGCCCTGGCACGTGTTACTATGCGTTCAAAACAGCATTTGGCTTGTCTACGAGTTTTTGAACAAGGACTTGTGATGGAAACTATGTATTATCCAAAGGAAATCCGTCATATGGAGGTGGTTGAGGAACGCGTCCTTCCGACAGAGGTGGAATTGACTATGGCTCGTCAATTAATTGATAATTTGGCCCGTCCCTTTGAACCAGAGAAATATCGCGACGAGTTACATGAACAAATGGCGCAACTCATCGAAAGTAGAGTGGCGGGAGAAACCTTTAAAGTGAAGGCACCAGCAAAGGGCGGAAAAGTGGTCGACCTTATGGACGCTTTACGAGCCAGTATTGCGCTGACAGAGAAGGAAAAAGGTAAATTAAATAAAGTTAAAGTTAAAGTAAAATCTGACGAAGTTCCTGTCGAGATCAATGATACCGTGCAAAACTTGGAAAAACCAAAATCTTCATTGACTCCTCGAAAACAAACAACTCGTCGTGCGAAGGGAGCATAGTCGCGAATGAAGTGCTCTTTCTCATCAAAGTCATGGAACCAGGGCGTGTTGAAGCAATGCCAGTGGAGACTATAAAAGGATGAATAAAGTCGGAGATTTGAGTAAGATAATGAATGAGAAGCATGATTTTACGTTAATTCGGCATTATTTCACATAGAAGACCAATATTCGTCAATATTCTGCGCAGGAGAAGCGCGCTTTTGTCCAGAAGAGGAGGGCAAAGGAAAGGAGCGAATTTGGGGTGGAACAGGAAAAGTTAGTTCGAGCGGCATTACGCACAATTAAGGGCGTTGGAAGTCAAAATCTACGTCATCTTATTGCTTATTTTGGAAGTGCAGTAAAAGCGTGGGAGGCTCCGCAGAGGCATTATCTTCAAATTGGATACCAGGGCAAATGGATAGGGGAACTATTGAAGGAAAGAAGTAACATTGACCCTCGGGAGATTGGAGAGTCCTTGAGCAAGCAGGGGATTCGGATGATTACACCCGATGACTTTGATTATCCTCCCTTATTATCTGAGCTAGCGGATGCCCCTCCTCTGATATATTATCGTGGGCATCTACGAAGAGATTCAGAGGTGTTAGCAGTAGTAGGGTCACGTCAAGCAACGGCTTATGGCAAAGCTGCTGCACGGGTTTTGGCCCGCGACGCTGCAGCTAAAGGAGTTGTCATTGCCAGCGGTCTAGCTCGAGGGATTGATACTGCTGCGCATAAAGGTGCGCTTGAGAGTGGTGGAACGACTTGGGCTTTCCTTGGCTGCGGTTTAGACAGAATATATCCCCTGGAAAACCAGCGCCTCGCCGAGGACATTATTGCTAAAGGCGTATTATTAAGTGAATTCATACCCGGTACTCCACCTAACGCGGTTAATTTTCCTGCGCGCAATCGTTTAATAAGCGGATGTTCACGAGGGGTCCTGGTCGTGGAATCAGCCTTAAAAAGCGGCGCTCTGATCACGGTGGATTTCGCTCTGGAACAAGGGCGAGAGGTATTCGCTGTACCTGGCCCGATTTTTAGTCCTGTAAGCAGAGGAACGCATCATTTACTGCGTCAGGGAGCAAAAATAGTGGAGGAGATCGAAGATATCTGGAATGAGGTCCCAGCATGGTCTAAAAAGGGAGGACATGCTTTGACTACCACTGAACTTGTTACTGAGAAGAAAGAGCTTCCGGCGGAATTGGGGCTTAGCTCAATTCTTCAGCAGTTAAGTGACATTCCGCTACATATTGATCAACTTACGCTTCACTCGACACTTACCGTGGCCAGTATTTCGCTGGCCTTATTGGAGCTGCAATTAGGCGGAAAAATCATACAATTACCAGGACAACATTACGTATTAGCTCGAGAGTGCTAGACATACCGGGAAAAAGGCGTTAATATAGGGCTTAGTTTTATCAACGCTATTGAGAAACAGAAAAGAGTTGGATAATCTTTATGATTGACTATGAAGATGAATAAATCTAAAAGAGTTAATTAAGACTATTCTTTAAGCTTATAAGAGGTGAAATTATGTCTAAAACGCTTGTTATTGTAGAGTCCCCAGCCAAAGCAAAGTCAATTAGCAAATTTTTGGGAAGCCGTTATACGGTCAAAGCCTCAATGGGACATTTGCGCGACTTACCTAAGAGTCAACTAGGGGTGGACCTAGAAAACTACTTCGAACCCAAATATATTGCCATTCGTGGGCGGGGAGATTTGATTAAGGAGTTACGTCTAGCAGCTAAGGGAGCAGATAAAGTATTACTGGCTTCTGACCCTGACCGTGAGGGGGAAGCGATCGCTTGGCATCTTTCTCATTTATTAGGTCTTGACCTGACCAAGAAAAATCGGATTGAGTTTCACGAAATTACCAAGCCAGCTATACAAGCTGCACTTAAGAATCCACGTCAAATTGACCTGAATAAGGTGGATGCGCAGCAAGCCCGTCGGGTATTAGATCGTTTGGTGGGCTATCAGTTAAGCCCTTTGCTATGGCGAAAAATCAAGAAAGGCCTAAGTGCAGGCCGAGTCCAGTCCGTGGCGGTACGGTTAGTTGACGAACGAGAAGAGAAGATTAGAGCTTTCGTTTCGGATGAGTATTGGAGTCTAACGGCAGATCTCCAATTTGCCGGGGGGGATTTTACAGCTAAGCTCTTAAAAAAATCTGGGCAGAAGCTATCCATTACCTCTAAAGTCGAGATGGAAGCCGTGTTAAATGATTTATTGGGAAAAGAGTTTCAAGTATCTGATGTTCGGACGAAAGAAAGGAAAAAAATTCCTTCTCCTCCCTTTATAACGAGCAGTTTGCAGCAGGAAGCTCATCGTAAATTGGGTTTTTCACCCAAGCGTACCATGATCTTAGCACAACAATTGTATGAGGGCCTTGATCTTGGTAAAGAAGGAACTGTAGGTCTAATCACGTACATGCGTACAGATTCTGTGAAGATCGCTGAAACTGCGCAAGCTGAGGCGAAGGAATGGATTCTGTCACATTATGGGAACGATTACTATCCACCGGAACCACGTCAGTTCACCAATAAAGGCCGGTCCCAAGAAGCGCATGAAGCGATCCGTCCAACGGGTGCTTTGCGAACTCCCGATTTATTGAAGGGGATTTTATCACGAGATCAGTTGCGGTTATACCGCTTGTTATGGGAGCGCTTTATTGCGAGTCAAATGAGTGTAGCCATCATGGATACGTTGGCGGTTGATGTGCTTGTGGGGGATTATTTATTTCGAGCTAATGCGTCAACAATTCGCTTTCCTGGATTTTTAGCTGTCTATGAAGAAGGTAAAGACGAAGATGATATAGTCGATGAAGAACAAAGCGCCTTGACACTTTCAGTCTCAAAGGGAGAGACACTAAAACTTGTCAAATTTCAGGACAAACAGCATTTCACAGAACCACCGGCGCACTTCACAGAGGCCTCTCTCGTTCGCAAGATGGAAGAAGAAGGAATCGGGAGACCAAGTACCTACGCCCCAACTATTGAAACAATTCAGACACGAGGCTATGTTTCTAAAGAGGAAAAACAACTTCTTCTTACTGAACTTGGAGATATTGTGATCACGTTGCTTAAAGACTATTTTCCGGATATTTTAAATTTGGAGTTTACAGCCAATCTGGAGGAGAAGCTTGATCTTGTGGAAGAAGGAAAAGCTCCTTGGAAGTCGGTGGTAGAAGACTATTATAAGCCATTTTCCGTGACTTTAGCTGAGGCTGAAGAGAAGATCGGAAAAGTCAAAATAGAGGATATAGTTTCTAATGAGATTTGTGATTTATGTGGGCTGAATCTGGTAATTAAGATGGGGCGTTATGGCAAATTTCTGGCCTGCCCTGGTTTCCCAGAGTGTCGTAATACCAAACCTCTCTTTGAAGAAGTGGGCGTTAATTGTCCCAAATGTACCAAACCCCTCGTGGTTCGACGCTCCAAGAAAGGCCGGAAGTTTTATGGCTGTAGTGGCTATCCAGAATGTGATTTTGTGTCTTGGGAAATGCCAGCCGCTGATCCATGTCCGGAGTGTCAGTCATTAATGGTGATTAAATCTTCGAAAAAAGATAAGAAACATGTGTGCACTAATCCTGAATGCCGTTTCACTTTGGTGATTGAAGAAAGCTAAATGGTGAAATACAGATCTATAGTGATAAGGAGAGAATGGATAAATGCAGCAACCTATAACTGTTATCGGAGCAGGTCTCGCAGGTTCCGAGGCTGCTTGGCAACTTGCCGAACGCGGTGTGATGGTTGAGTTACATGAAATGCGTCCGACCAAATATACCCCGGCACATCATACGGGCGCGTTTGCAGAACTAGTTTGCAGTAACTCGCTTCGAGGGGCTGGGCTAGAGAATGCGGTGGGTCTATTAAAAGAAGAAATGCGTTGCTTAGGGTCCCTCATCATGAGTGCCGCTGACCATAACTCAGTTCCTGCTGGTGGCGCTTTAGCAGTTGACCGGGAACTTTTTTCGAGTGAGGTTACAAAACGGTTGGAAGAGCACCCGTATGTATGCATTAAACGGGGAGAAGTACATAGGGTCCCGCAGATAGGGATTACCATTGTTGCTAGTGGCCCGTTGACATCCGATAATTTAGCGGAAGATATCTTGAGATTAACTGGAGAAGATGCGCTTTCCTTTTACGACGCCGCAGCCCCGATCGTTACGCTTGAATCCATAGATTTAAGCAAGGCCTTCTGGGCTTCTCGTTATGGCAAGGGAGATGCTGACTATTTGAACTGTCCGATGACTAAAGAGGAGTACGACTTGTTTTATCAAGCCTTAGTACAGGCGGAAACAGCAGAAGTACAAGGATTTGAAGAAGGAAACGTTTTTGAAGGTTGTTTGCCTGTCGAAGTGATGGCCAAACGTGGTCCCCAGACTCTCACGTTTGGTCCCTTAAAGCCAGTTGGATTGCAGGATCCAACTGGGCTGAAGTCCTATGCTGTTGTACAGCTTCGTAAGGAGAATCAGGCAGGGTCACTCTTTAATCTGGTGGGATTCCAAACGCATCTAAAATGGGGGGAACAAAAACGAGTTTTTTCCTTAATCCCCGGTTTAGAAAATGCCGAATTTGTGCGTTATGGTGTGATGCACCGAAATACGTTTCTCAATGCTCCAAAAGTTCTCAAAGCTGATTTCAGTTTAAAGCTTAAACGAAATTGCTTTTTTGCTGGCCAAATGACAGGGGTCGAAGGATATGTTGAATCTGCTGCCAGCGGGCTTCTGGCAGGTCTTAACGCCTGGAGGAATCTCAGCCAGATGACACCAATTATCTTTCCCACGGTAACGACGTTAGGTGGACTTGCACGACACTTAGAAGGATCGCCCAGTCGAAATTTTCAACCTATGAATATTAACTTCGGGTTGCTTCCACCCTTAGAAAAGAGGATACGGAATAAGTGTGAAAGAAACTCCAGGATTGCTGAACGCGCCTTGGAGTCTTTAAGTGACTTTTGTGCGTGGGAGGATCTGGGGAGGTAAGCAAATGCTGAAATCGGATGAGGCTTTAAGTTTATTCTCGGGTCATCAATATGCTCAAAATCGGTCTGTCCTCACGGTCTCTGCTTATCAAACGGATCTGGTGCAATTTTTTAGGTTCGCTGCCCTGGAATTGGGTCTGGAATCTGAAATGCTTACAGTAGATCTGATCGATGTCTACATCGTGCGTGGTTACCTAGGCGTTTTGGCAGACTACGGATTGGCTAGAAAAAGTATGGCTCGTAAACTTGCCGCATTACGGTCGTTCTTCAAGTTCTTGTGCCGTAAGGAAATACTTCAAATAAATCCAGTACTGCGGGTAGCTAGTCCAAAATTAGGACGGAAACTCCCGAATTTTCTATATTTAGATCAAATAGAAGGGCTACTTCATGCATCAGACTGCACGAATCTACTGGGCTCTCGCGATCAAGTGATACTGGAATTGCTCTATGGGTCAGGGCTAAGGGTCAGTGAACTAGTGGGCTTAGACCGAGAAAGCCTTGATTTAGAGGTCGGACTTATTCGAGTCCTCGGGAAGGGGAGCAAAGAGCGCGTTGTCCCTATCACAAATTATGCAATCCAGGCCGTCGAGGGTTATCTCGGACTGAGGAAAGATCACACTAACATTCTTTTGCTCAATTACCAGGGTACGCGATTATCAGCTAGGTCTGTCAGACGTATTTTGAATAAAATGGTGGCTAGGATTAGTCTGGAACAACATGTGAATCCACATATGCTACGCCATTCTTTTGCGACTCATATGTTGGACGGAGGTGCTGACTTAAGAAGTGTTCAAGAATTACTGGGACATCTTAAGCTTTCATCAACCCAAATATACACACATCTCACTCGTGAACGACTAAAAAAAGTCTATGCTCAGGCTCATCCCAGAGCTAAGGCCCCTAAAAGCCTATAACAAAGTGAATTTTCACAAAAACACGTAAATTGACTACAATTTACTTGACATACAGAAAATGCCCGAGTAAACTTCACTTAAGGGGGGTGTTAATCATGTTTCATGCAACGACCATTGTCGCAGTTAAGAAAGGGGAACACGTAGCCATAGCAGGTGACGGCCAAGTCACCTTTGGTCAGGCAACCGTGATGAAACATAAAGCTCGGAAGGTGCGGCGTTTATTTCATGGAAAAGTGATTGCAGGGTTTGCGGGATCCGTTGCGGATGCGTTTACACTTTTTGATAAATTCGAACAAAAACTCGAAGAGTATCATGGTAATCTTCAGCGTGCGGCTGTAGAACTGGCGAAGGAATGGCGAACAGACAAAATGTTACGCAACTTGGAAGCACTATTATTAGTGGCGGATATCCAAAATCTCTTGATTATATCAGGCTCCGGTGAAGTGATTGAGCCGGACGATGGGATTGCCGCCATTGGATCAGGTGGGAACTACGCTTTGGCTGCTGCTCGCGCTTTAGTAAAACATACAGATTTGCCGACGAATGAGATCGTGAGAGAAGCGATGCTTGTAGCAGCTTCGATTTGTGTATATACTAATGAGCAAATAAATGTGGAAGAGTTATAGGAGGTGGGATTATGGACAGCTTGACACCACGTGAAATTGTTCGTGAACTGGACCGGTTTATCGTAGGACAAGATGCGGCAAAACGAGCTGTTGCGGTTGCTTTGCGTAATCGCTATCGTCGTTCTTGTTTGCCAGAGCAATTGCAAGAAGAAATTATACCGAAAAACATTTTAATGATTGGGCCAACAGGCGTTGGAAAGACGGAGATTGCCCGGCGGTTGGCGAAACTTGTTCGGGCCCCATTCATTAAGATTGAGGCTACGAAATTTACGGAAGTTGGGTATGTAGGCCGGGATGTAGAAGCAATTATTCGTGACTTAGTCGAGATCGCTTTACGAATGGTGAAGGTGGAGCGAGCAGATAAGGTGCAAGTTCAAGCAGCAATCAATGCAGAGAAGCGGCTAATAGAGTTGATAGTTCCTGAAAAACGCTCAGAGGGTACATCTAATAACCCTTTTCAAATGCTGTTCGGTCAAACGCCAGATTCGGAAAAAGACGTTGACCTGACTCCCGAAATGGAGAAAGAACGTAAGGTGGTAGCTGACCGCTTAAAGCAGGGAGATCTTGAAGAGAAGGTTATTGAAATTTCGGTTGAAGAAAGTACGCCACTTTCTGATATGCTAGGCAACAATAACATGATGGAAATGGGCATGAATATTCAGGATATGATGTCAGGGATGTTGCCTAAGCGACACAAGAAGAGAAATGTAACCGTCCGCGAAGCGCGCAAGATATTAGTGAATGAAGAGGCTCAAAACTTAATTGATCAAGATGAAGCGGTTCAAGATGCCATTCGTAGAACTGAGCATGAGGGAATTGTTTTCTTGGACGAAATCGACAAAATTGCGGGACGCGATGGTGCGGGTGGTCCAGACGTTTCTAGGGGAGGAGTACAACGTGACATTCTCCCAATTGTGGAAGGGTCGACTGTTGTAACGAAGTATGGCCCCGTTAGAACCGACCATATCCTGTTTATTGCGGCTGGGGCCTTCCATCTCAGCAAGCCGTCTGATCTTATTCCAGAACTTCAGGGCAGATTCCCAATTCGTGTGGAGCTTGAATCGTTAAGCGTCGCCGATTTCAAACGTATTCTTACGGAACCCCAATCGTCGTTGATTAAGCAGTACGGCGCTTTATTGGGAGCAGAAGGAATAAAGGTGGATTTTACAGAGAATGCTATTGATGAATTAGCAGAGGTTGCCTTCAAAGTGAATACAAGCACTGAAAATATCGGAGCAAGGCGACTTCACACCATTGTAGAAAAAGTTCTCGAAGAATTGTCTTTTGAAGCATCCGAACTTCCCGAAGATTACACAGTGACTATTAATCGAGAATATGTTCAAAAACGTTTGAGTAACGTGGTGCAAAATCAGGATTTAGCGCGCTATATTCTCTAAGCACAAAGATTCACTCACTATAAACAAGCAAATTCAAGGAGGAAAATGAACAATGAAAACGTCGTTATTAGAGAAAACCAGAACCATTAATAAGTTAATTCAACGTGCCGCTGGGAATCCAGTTGATTTTGAGGAAATGGCTAAGGTTCTTAGTCAAGCTGTCGTCGCCAACATTTATATTGTGGGTCGACGAGGAAAGATCCTTGGTTATACATTTATGGAGCAATTTGTCTGTGGAACAATGGAAGACATTGTCATACATTCCGAGCGCTTCCCTGAAAGCTATAATGAAGGGCTTATGAAAGTTAGCGAGACTAGAATCAACACCGCACAGGTTGCAAATGGCTGTGTATTCAATTGTAATGAACCGTGTCATTTTACGAATAAGCTTACAACTATTGTTCCTATATTGGGTGGGGGAGAACGGGTTGGGACGCTTGTGTTGGCGAAATATGATGAGGAATTTCAAGAGGAAGATCTAGTACTTGCCGAGTACGGCGCAACGGTAGTGGGTATGGAAATTCTACGAGTTAAGGCGGAACGAGCAGAAGAAGAAGCTCGTAACAAGGCAGCAGTACAAATTGCGGTAGGAACCTTGTCATATTCTGAACTTGAAGCGGTGGAACACATTTTTGCCGAATTGGGCGGTGGTGAAGGACTTTTAGTTGCCAGTAAAATTGCTGATCGAGTGGGCATCACTCGTTCGGTCATCGTTAATGCACTGCGCAAATTTGAGTCAGCTGGTGTGATTGAGTCGAAGTCGTTAGGCATGAAAGGCACATATATTCG